>Ga0210409_10001074_pt1 | contig 38110 bp, 33 predicted proteins | sample IncBWH17MmetaG_FD_161649 | JGI IMG/M metagenome (GOLD analysis project Ga0210409, IMG submission 161649) | Forest soil microbial communities from Barre Woods Harvard Forest LTER site, Petersham, Massachusetts, United States - Inc-BW-H-17-M | ecosystem: Environmental > Terrestrial > Soil >... | reverse complement strand
CAGGGCCGCTTGCACCGTAACTTCCAGGGATACAGCACGCGCCCCGACTGCGACCTGGTCGGTCTGGGCATATCGGCCATCAGCAAGGTCGGACCGACCTATTCGCAGAACGCCGGCTCGCTCGAGGAGTACTACGACCGCCTGCGCTCCGGCCTGCTGCCCACGGCACGCGGTGTGCTTCTGAGCGCGGACGATCTGCTGCGGCGCGCAGTGATCATGGCGCTGATGTGTCACTTCGTGGTCTCGAAAGAGGCGATCAGTTCGGCCCACCGGATCCGATTCGATGAGTATTTCCGACGGGAGCTGGAGGAACTTAAGGTGCTGGAGCAGGCCGGGCTGGTCGAGAACTCGCGAGAACGGATCAGCATCACCCCGCGCGGCAAGCTGCTGGTGCGGGCGGTCGCGATGACTTTTGATGGCTACCTGCGCGATGACCAGCGCAGCCGGCCGTACTCGAAAATTGTCTGAGGCCGCCACAGTGCCGCGTTTGCGCAAGGGCAACGGCCATCGCGGCACGTGCGAGCGCGTCTCGTGATCCTGACCGCATTCGACGCCCGCTTGGGCAGCGCCTTCGCACTGGCGTTGCTGGGCGGAGCGCATTGTGCCGGCATGTGCGGCGGATTCGTCATGGCGATGCACTCCGCGGCGCCGGTGCGGACATCGGGAATCCGGTTCGCGCTGGCCTACCACAGCGGCAGGATCCTCAGCTACACGATGGGCGGAGGTCTGATCGGTCTGCTGGGCGCCGGCTTGTACGCGAGCCAGGTGTTGCCGGTACAGATCGGCCTTCTCGTGGTGGCCGCCGCGGCGCTGCTGGCCATTGCATTCTCGCTGCTGAATCGACCCGCCGCGCTGCGTCGTCTCGAGCCGATCGGCCGGATCATATGGAGGCTGATCCGGCCGCTTGCGCAGCGCGGGTTTCCACCCAGGACCGCCGGTGCCGCGGTGCTCACAGGTCTGGCCTGGGGCTGGATCCCCTGCGGGATGGTCTACGCGGCGCTGCCCCTTGCCTTGGCGTCAGGGAGCGTGGGACGGGGCGCCGCCGTGATGTTCGCCTTCGGGCTGGGCACCGTTCCGAACCTGGCCGCGCTCGAGCTGACCGCACGCAGGGTGCAGCGCGCCTCAGGTGCCGGGCGGGTGCACGCATGGATCCGGCCTGCGGTCGGCGTGGCGTTGGCGCTTTTCGCCGTCTCCGACCTAGCTCATGCGGCCCGCATGGCCGGCTGGCAGTCGGCGGCACTGGCCTGGGTCGCATCCGTTTGCCACGGTTAGACCCCGCCGCGTGCACTTCATCCGCGCTTGCGCGGTTTCGCTCTGGCCTGCTTTAGCAGACCGGATGCATTGGCGGGATCGCGCAGCCAGAGGCAAAGCGCAACCGCGGTGTCTTCGTCCAAGGCGTCGACAATCGCACGCTGGCGCTCGGGATTGTCGCGCTGTCCGACGACCTGCTGTGCGGCCGCTTTGACGGCGTCGGGGTCGACTTTCAACTCGTCCAGGCGCTTGACCTGCGCGGTGGCGAACGTCCAGTGCCCAAAAAGTCCGATCAGCTCCGAATCGACATTTGCGCTCATAGTTCGCAATTTACCCGAATCGGGGTTGCCGAAACTAGCGGTTTTCAAGCCGGTTGAGGTCAAGCAAGCCAAAACTCGCGCTGTCCTGCTTCTTCATCGCAAGGTGAGCCTCGTCGCTGAGCGCCCAGAATCTGCCGTTGGTGCGTCGAACACCGAATCGATCGATCAGCGCGCGGTAATCGGCTTCGCTTGCGAGCGTCGCGATCCGTCGGGTCAGCTCCGGTAATTCCGCCTCCTCGACGATCCAGAAGGCATTCGGATACGCGCCAATGAAGCCCCTGGCGACCGTGAGAGTGTCCTCGTCGGGCACGCGGCGGCGGTCCTCGAAGAAGATCTCGGCGACGTTCTTATGGGCGCTGTTGTTCAGCAGGCTGAGCCATACCGGTTCGCCGTCTTTTGGACTGAGTCTGACGAGCACCAGTTGGGGCAGCCACTGCAGGCTCCTGCCGTTTACGCCAGCGAGTCTTTGCAGCATCTCGCGCGGCGCATCGGATTGGATGTTGCGCAGGTCAAACGAGTGCGGCAGAGCCGCGTCCACGCGCCGGTGCAACTGCCCGAGCAGCTTTCCGTAAGCTTGATCCGACGGCAGGCCCGCAAGCTCGAGGTCGGCGCGATCGCCCAGCGGCAGGTGGCTGGCCGCGACGTAGTCCAGCGTCCACCGGGGTGCATCGCGATACCACTTGTGCTCGATCGCGGCGTGCGAGTTGTCCGGGAGCAGCGAAAGAAAGTTCTGCTCGCCCTCGATCCGCAGAAAATCCATGTACAGCCTGCTTCTGAGCTGATGGCCGAGATTGCCGTAAACGTCATAGCCCGCCACCAGCAGGTAGTGAAGACGTTCGAGCAGGGGATAATTGATAATCCAGGCGGTCTGAGGGTTGTCGCCGATCAACCCTTGCTCGACGCTCGCACTGTCGAAGTGCCGGAATACGGTCAAGGCAGCGTTCGGGTTGAGCCGCCCTTGGCCACCGTCACCATCCCAGATCAGACGCGCTCCGTGCGGCAACGTCCGGATTCTTTCGGTCTTGATCAGGGCGGCTCTGGCGGCCAGATAACGCCGCTCCCCTTCCGCAAAGCTCAGCCAGTGCCTGAGAACGGGGGCATTGCTCTCGAGCTCCGCGGGCAGTTCCAGATTGCGACTGTTGGCGGCAAGGAACTGCGCCTGTTCGGTGTTGTCCAGCAAGGATGGGTCGCTGAAGAACACCCAGAAATAATCGTCGATGACATCCAGTGCCTGCTGACCGCGACAGACCGGCCCCTTGATGAAACCCATGATCGTGAACTGCGCCTCTTCGAGCATGAAGCGATACCGTGATCGCACGGGCAGGTCGGCGAAGGTGATGAACGGGTTGGAAGCGGTCTGCGCCCGATAGCCGGGCGGCGCTTTCACCGAAAACGACGGGTCGACGAAGAGCTGGCGCCACAGACTCATCCGGGCCTCGTCGAGGCGATAGGGCATGTGGGTCTTGCTGACGACCGCCTCCTTCAGCGGCACCAGCCGATAGTACGGACGGGGAACGCCGGGGTCGTCGAACGGGCGGCGCGTGGCGATCAGGTCCACCGCCTGGCCCGGCGGCGTGCGGGAGCGAACGAGCCGGAAATACCTGTGATCGTCGCCGAAATACAGGTGCGCCAGGAACAGGTGCTCGTAGATGTACCGCGCAACCAGCCGTCCTTTCGGCGAATCGGCGTTCAACCAGCTTTCCCACCGGGAGACCTGATTTGCCAGCTCGGGTTCGATCGGCGGATCGGTCTCGCGCGGAGCGCCTTGATCGATCCAGCGCAGCAGCAGATCCCTGTCCTTCGGATCCAGTTCCGGCAGCGCAAAGGGCATGCCCCACAGCGGGTACTTCTGTGCGAAGTCCGGAAAGGCTTCGATAGTCGTGCATTGCTGGGCCCGGTTGATGGACAGGTCGAACGTCTCCGGCAAGGCCCTGGTTTCCGCCAGCGGGTGCTGCTGCTTGAGCAGCAGCATCTGAGCAAGAACGCTCCCGCCGATGTTGTCCAGGCCCTCGCGTTCGCAGAGCACCGGGTGAAATCCCTTGCGGCGCCAGGAGGATGCCTTGAAAGCGTCTTCGAACAGCCGGGACGGCGGCGCAGCGTGCAGGCGCGTGCCGTCGTAGACCCTGTCCGCGCTGGCCCCTCTGGCAATGCCCTCCCAGGCGGTCAGCTTAAGCTGACATGGCGCATCGTAGCAACCGTGACAGACGACGCAGCGCGACTCCAGGATTCGCGCAACTTCCCCATAAGGCACGTCGTGCGCACGCGGCGGACGCGGCGCGTCGTAGCGGGTCGGATCGGAGCCGCCCTGCGGGTCAGCCGGCTGAGCAGAAGAGCCACTGGCGCTGATGAGCGTTACCAGCACCACCCAGGTGAGGTAATGCCGCAAGCCCCGGAGAAGTCGAACCAGCAGGATCATAAAATCATGATGCCACAGGCCTTCTTGCTACCGCAGGCCGGGGCGCGATCAGCAATCAGGCCGGAAAATGCCCGCTGAATCGCGCCTCGCCCGTTGCAAGGCTTCCATGCCCGCAGTGTGATCTTCTTGAGGGACGATCATGAAAACCGCCTTTATCGGGTTGGACTACATTTTCGACATCGTGCACTCGGCCGGGAGGTTTTCGTGGTCGTCCAACTTGGAGGAGGGCGATCACCAATTCATGATGCCACGTCGGCTTGCACGGGCATCAAGCACGCGATCGAACAATTGCGCACCACAGCGGCGAGAAGCCGCGATCGTTATTTAGAATTCGTGCGTGATCATCAGCTTGAGCACCAGAGAGTCGGACGCATCGGTAAAGCCGTGGCCGATACCGAACTCGACGCTGTTCGGGTCGCCGTTGTAATCGACAACGAGGAACAGGGTCTGGGCCTCCCGCTTGAGCGGCGCAAACTCGCTCACATAGCCGAAATCGGCGTAGTGCTCGAGCGCGCCGGCCCAGAGCGGCGAGAAGTTGTAGGCGACACGCTCGGCCGGCGCAAAGTCCAGCTTGCGTATTCCGTTAAATCCGGTGTCGATGATGGGATTGACGATGAAGTCCCAAGGCCCTAGATGCTCCCCCAGAATCGGGCGAACCTCCCCGGACTTGCGAGTCTGCTCCCACTGGTGCTCGTTGAAGCTGAGCTCGAAATTGATTCCATAGAAGAAGGTCTGTTGCTTCGCATTCGGCACCACGAAAAGCGCCCGAAGCTTGCCGCCGTTGAACTGTAGCCGACCACCGCTGAGCGTATATAGCGGGAAATAGGCGCCGAGTTCAAACCACGGCCTAACGCCGTAGGCCCATTCTGCAACACCATTCAACGCATGGTTGGGAATGATGCCGCCCGGAAAATCTGGCCCGGTCCGGCCGCTCGGCGTGTAATTGTTGTGCAGCTCGAGGCTGAACTGCCCGGGCGGGTCGATCGTGGCATCGTAGACCTGTATCTCATCGGTCTGCGCCCGGGCATGCGTCCCAAGAAGGGATAGGCCGAGAGAGCACAAAATTCCGCGACAGAGCCCTCGGCGATCCCTCAGCATCATGACACGAGGATACTCGCGAAGCTGCCCGTTCATGACAGCAACGTTGCTTGTTAGCGCGATCGGCGAAGCTCGGACGCTCCGGGCCAGCAAGGCGGTCGGTGGGTTTCGCTACGCAGTCGCGCGGATCAGCTCCGACCACGCGCGGAGTTTGTTGGCAGGATACGATTTTCGGGCGCCGTTGGGCGGTCAATTAAGCGGCATGGCCGCCTTGTGGCACAGCCCGCGCACGTACGACCGCCGCTTGTTCCCGCAACACTTGCAGGACGATGCGGGTTTCATGTATCAACACCACCGAGGCATAGATGAGTGCGCTGACCGCAACCAGGCCAGCGACAACGGCACACACCTCCGGCACCCGAACGAGGGCTACTGCGCCTATCGGCACTATGAGGGCGCCTAAGAGCGAGACCAGCGTGGCTGAAGCAAAACTACCCGATGCGATGTAGACACTCCGCAAGGCGGCCAGGAGCTTCAAGGAACGCTGCTCCGTTGCGGTGAGTTCGCCGAGGCGGCGGATTGCTTCAGGCGATGTGAGGTCCACCGCATCCTCAAGTTGCTTGAAGAGCTCTCTCCCGCGATCCACTGCGCGCGCCAAGCGGTTGGCGATACTCAGGACGAGCAAAGTAGACGCGTTCGTCAGTAGCGCCGGGGCAATGATCCACGACAGCACCGAAAACGGGTTAAGGTGAGGATCCATACCGGAAAGCATATGCAGGCGGCGGGACACGTTCTTCCCTAATCCTGCACAAGCTGCCGCTTCCTGCTGCCGTGAACGCAAGAACATTGAAAGCGGCCCTCGGATCGGAAGACCCGCAAACGTTCAAGGTGGATGATACAAGTCAGCGCCCGACGCGCTGGATGCGAGCAATGCGAATGCAGGCGTCGCGAAGAACTTTCCTTGAAACCAGTCTCGCTGTTGCCGCCGCGGTGTCTTTGCCGGATGCCGGTGCGGCGGAACCCACCGAGTCGTCTCAGGCCGGCGGATCGGCCGGTTCAATTCCGCCGGCTACCCGAAAAGGAGGACACGCTATGAGCACCATCACCATGAAGGACGGCACTCAGATCTACTACAAGGACTGGGGCAAGGGCCAGCCGGTCGTGTTCAGCCATGGATGGCCGCTCTCGTCGGACGCCTTCGAGGATCAGATGTTCTTCCTGGCTTCGCACGGCTACCGGTGCATCGCACACGATCGTCGAGGCCACGGACGCTCCAGCCAGCCGTGGAACGGCAACGACATGGACACGTATGCCGATGACCTGGCGGCACTCGTCACGACGCTCGACCTGAAGGAGGCCGTGCATGTCGGCCATTCCACCGGGGGAGGCGAAGTGGCCCGCTACATCGGGCGCCATGGCACCAAGCGAGTGGCCAAGGCGGTGCTGATCGGAGCCGTACCGCCCCTGATGCTGAAGACGCCAGCCAACCCGGGCGGTTTGCCGAAGGACGTCTTCGACGGAATCCGGGCCGGCGTACTCGCCGACCGCTCGAAGTTCTTCATGGACCTGACCCTTCCGTTCTACGGCTACAACCGGCCGAACGCGAAGGTCTCCGAGGGCGTGCGCCAGCAGTTCTGGCTGCAGGGCATGATGGCCGGAATGCCCGCCTGCTACTTCTGCATCAAGGCTTTCTCCGAGACCGACCAGACCGAGGATCTGAAGAAGTTCGACGTGCCGACCCTGATCCTGCACGGCGACGACGACCAGATCGTGCCGATCGCCGACTCGGCGATGCTGTCGGCCAGGCTGGTCAAGGGCGCCACGCTAAAGGTCTACAAGGGCGCCTCACATGGGATGTGCACGACCGAGAAGGATCAGGTCAACGAGGATCTGCTGGCCTTCATCAAGGGCTAGAGAGGTGGCTCACGATGATGAGGTTGGGGTATTGGGCAGCCAGCGCCACAATCAGTGCGTTGCGATCAACGGAACGGCGATCAGCGCCGCTGTCATCCCGGCCGTTTGCAGCCACGTGATCTGCTCCTTCAAAAACAGCCAGGCCAGCAACACGGTGACCGCAGGATAGAGCGAAGACAAAATGGCGGCCACGTCGAGGCGGCCGTATTTGCTCGCGAGGACGAACAGGACGTTGCCGCAGCTGTCGAGCGTGCCAGCTATGATCACCACGTTCATCGCACTGCGGCCGGGCAGTGAGCCACCCTGGACCGCGAGGATCAGGGCGCTGACCACAAACGAGCTGGCCAGCGCGGCCGCCATCGGCCAGCAGACGCTGTCGGCGCCAGCCTGATGGATGCAGACGAGGAAGGTGCCGAAGCCCAGACCAGCCAACAGTGCAAGCCCGAGCCCGTCGAAACGCGTCGTTGCGTCCGGCCGCGAGATGAGCCATAGCGCCGTCAAAGCGAGCAGCAAACCGGCTACCTGGATCGGCCGGGGAAGTCCCTCGGTGAACGCGGCCACGACGACCGGCACTGCAACCGTCAGCACGGCGGTCACTGGGGCTCCAATGCCCATCTTACCGATCGCCAGCGCGCGGTAAAACGCGGGAAGCGCCACCCCGCCGATCAGCCCGGCGACACAGGCCCACGCGAGTGCGTGCCCCGACGGGACCTGCTCGCCGGTCACCAGGGCGGCCGCGATCATGATCATCAGACCGCACAGGCGCGCCACGGTCAGTACGCCAAACACATGGACGCGTTTGGCCGCGACACCGCCACAAAAGTCGGCGATCCCGAACGAGGCGGCGGCCGCCAGCGCAAACACGGCGGCGGACAGTCCAGTAGACAGTTGCATAGAGCTCCATCAGCCCCCGACGGCCGACCTGCAGTCAATGCTTGGGATACGGCAAGCATAGCTGTTAGCCCGTTTGCGGCCGTTCGGGGTAGGCCTTACGCTATGGACCAGCTGCGGGTCTCCATAGCTCACACCAAGGTCGGGACAGGCCCGCAGCCGGAGAACGGCGCTCGGCGAAATCGTTACCATGAGGGGCTGCGCAGCACTTCCCATGCCGCGCGGCGCCCAGCCCAATCCGCACAAAGGTGACCCCGATACCTGCCTTCGAGACCCGCTCGGCGCCCGTCGAAACGCCCGATCCGCTTGGCGACGCCGGTGCATTCTCATATCGCCCTACGCGTTCGCTGACCGACTATCGGCCTTACTGGGCCAAGCGTCTCGGTCCCGCGAAATTCCTGCCGATGAGCCGCCTGGAGATGGAGGCACTCGATTGGGACAGCTGCGACGTGATCCTCGTGACCGGCGACGCGTATGTCGATCATCCGAGTTTCGGCATGGCGCTGATCGGGCGCGCTCTCGAGGCGCAGGGCTTCCGGGTTGGCATCATCGCCCAGCCCGACTGGCGAAGCGCTGAAGCGTTCCAGGCGCTCGGGCGGCCAAACCTTTTCTTTGGCGTCACGGCCGGGAACATGGATTCGATGATCAACCGGTATACCGCGGACCGCAAGATGCGCAGCGATGACGCCTACACGCCGGGCGGCTTGGGTGGCCGGCGGCCGGACCGTTGCGCGCTGGTCTATGCGCAGCGCTGCCGCGAGGCGTTTGGCGACGTCGCGGTGGTCGTGGGCGGTATCGAGGGTTCCCTGCGACGCATCGCGCACTATGACTACTGGCAGGACAAAGTGCGCCGCTCCATCGTGGTCGACTCCAAATGCGACCTGCTGGTGTACGGCAGCGCGGAGCGCGCCATCGTCGAGATTGCCCACCGCCTCGCCGCGGCCGAACCAGTTCACCAGATCCGCGACGTGCGCGGCACCGCCTTCGTGCAGCGCCAGTCCCAGCGGGGCTGGTTCGAGATCGATTCGACTTCGGTCGACGATCCGCACGCGACCCAGCCGGCCGCCCACGCGTACCCCGATCCCTACCAGACCACGTCGGAGCGTGCCGCGAGCAATTCCGCGCGCTGCGATCCTGGCACGCAATCGTCCGCGGTCTGGAAGCCCGTGGCGTTGACGCCTGCTTCCTTCAGCGACAGGCGACGCCCGCCACCGCGCGATCGCACCGTGATCCGTTTGCCGAGCTACGAACAGGTGCGGGCCGACCCGGTCCTTTATGCGCACGCGAGCCGGGTGCTGCATCTGGAGACGAACCCCGGCAATGCCCGGGCGCTGGTCCAGGCTCACGGTGAGGGCCCGACCGCAAAGGATGTGTGGCTGAATCCGCCGCCGATACCGCTGACGACCGCGGAGATGGACGCGGTCTTCGACCTGCCATACGCGCGCGCACCGCATCCGAGCTATGGCGACGCCGACGGTTCGAACAAGATTCCCGCCTGGGAGATGATCCGCTTCAGTGTCAACATCATGCGCGGATGCTTCGGCGGCTGCTCTTTCTGTTCCATCACGGAACACGAAGGCCGCATCATCCAGAGCCGCAGCGAGGAGTCGATCCTGCGCGAGATCGAGACGATCCGTGATCAGGTGAAGGGTTTTACTGGAGTGGTCTCCGATCTGGGCGGACCGACCGCCAACATGTACCGCATCGGCTGCAAGTCGCCGCAGATTGAGGCTGCGTGCCGCAAGCCGTCCTGCGTCTATCCGAAAATCTGCCAGAACCTGGTGACCGACCATGGGCCCCTCATTGGCTTGTACCGCCGCGCGCGGGCGATTCCTGGCGTCAAGAAGGTCCTGATCGGGTCGGGCCTGCGCTACGACCTGGCACTGGAGTCGCCGCAGTACATCCGCGAGCTGGTGCGGTACCACGTCGGCGGCTATCTGAAGATTGCCCCCGAACATACCGAGGCTGGCCCCTTGAGCATGATGATGAAGCCGGGGATCGGCTCCTATGACCGATTCCAGCAGTTGTTTCAAAAATTCAGCGCCGAGGCGGGAAAGAAGCAATATCTCATTCCGTACTTCATCGCCGCGCATCCGGGCACGACCGACGAAGACATGATGCATCTGGCAGTCTGGCTCAAGCGCAACGGCTTTCGTGCCGACCAGGTGCAGACGTTCTATCCCGGTCCCATGGCGACGGCGACCGCGATGTACCACAGCGGCAGAAATCCCTTGAAGAAGGTGACCCGCGCGAGCGAGAGCGTCGACATCGTCCGCGGGGAGCGGCGCCGACGCCTGCACAAGGCGTTCCTGCGTTACCACGACCCGAAGAACTGGCCTTTGTTGCGCGAAGCCCTGCAGTCCATGGGACGCGCCGATCTCATCGGCAACGGCAAGCAGCACCTGGTGCCCCGCTACCAGCCGGCCATCGCGGACGACTATCAGAGCGCGCGGCGCAAAAACTCCACGGCGGCTGGCAGCCGCGTCTCCCCGGTCACGCGCGGGCGCATCCTCACCCAGCACACCGGTCTGCCGCCACGCGCCGGCGTGCGGGCCACGGCGGCACGTGCCCCGCGTAAGAGCGCATCGCATCGGGGCCGCGCCTGATTCGATAGGAGCGAAGCGGCTCCAACGCCCACGCCACGTCGGTATTACCCCGCTTCCCCCGGGTCCAAGTTGCAGTCCCGCAGCGGAACGAGCCTGGTCCGCTTGATCAGCTTGTGCCCGACGAAAAGCAGCAGGAACGCCAGCAGCGTCGCATAGCTCGAGAAGAATTCGTACCAGGAGAACACCGGGCCGAAAAAGATGCCGGCATTGGCGCCGAACAGGACGAGGAGAAACAGAGCGACGGCCAGCCATGGAGCGTAGGGAAAAAAGGGAGCGCGGAACTTCAGATCCGACAAGGGGCGACCCTGAACGATCCAGGAGCGACGGAAGCGCAGATGCGACAACGCGATGCCCAGCCAGATAAGAAATCCCGAAAGACCCGACGCGTTGTACAAAAGCTGGTAGATCTTCTGTTGGCCGACTGCGCTTGCCAGGAAAGCCAGCGCGCCGACGAGGCCCGTGGCGCAGACCGCAAGGACCGGCACGCCTCGAGCATTGACGTGACCGAGGAAGCGGGGTGCCTTGCCACTGTGGGCCATCGCGTAAAGCATCCGGGAAGATACGTACAGCGACGAGTTGCCGCACGAGAGGACTGACGAAAGAATGACGAAGTTCATCACGTTCGCCGCATATTCACCAATCCGCGGCACCTTCTGGAACACGATCGTGAAAGGCGAAAAGGCGACGCTCTCGTCGCCGCGAAGAAGATTCGGATCGGTGAAGGGAATCAATGTACCGACGATGAAGATCGAGCCGATATAAAACAGCAGTATTCGCCAGAAGACACTGTGAATCGCGCGCGGCACGCTGTGGTCGGGGTCGCGTGCCTCGGCAGCCGCGAGTCCCACAGCCTCGGTCCCCTGGAAGGAGAAGCCCGCGACCAGAAAGACGAGCAAGGTGGCGGTTCCGCCGCCGACGAAAGGTGCCTGCCGTCCGCTGGCGGCATCAGCAAGTTGCCAGTTGCCGAAGCCAGCGGCCTGTCCGCCCGTCACCCCGGCGATCATCAGAGTGCCGACGACGATGAAGATGACGACCGTCGCGACCTTGACGCCGGAAAACCAGTACTCTGACTCCGCGTAGACCTTGACCGACAGCAGGTTCAGGCTCATGAGCAGTACGAAAAAGCCGATCGCCCACAACGTCGCGCTGGTGTGCGGAAACCAGAACTGCACGATCAATGTGCCGGCGACGAACTCGGCCGCCAGCGTGATCGCCCAGCTGAACCAGTAATTCCATCCGAACGCGAAACCCCAGGAAGGATCGAGAAAGCGTTCCGCGTAGGCCTCGAAGGAACCCGGAATCGGCAGGTGCGTTGCCATTTCGCCGAGGGACTGCATCATGCAATAGACGGCGATTCCCATCGCTGCGTAGGCAAATAAAGCGCCTCCCGGACCGGCCTGCGCGATCGCGCTACCGCTGGCAAAGAAGAGCCCGGTGCCGATCGCGCCCCCGATGGCGATCATGACCAGTTGCCGACCGCCGACGGCGCGGCGCAGTTGCTCGGATTGCTGCTGGTTCATCAGATCGCCTGCCATGAGGCCTCCCCGCGATTCGACGGGCATTTGGCCAAGTCTGCTTTTAGTGATTCTAATGACCGATTTCGGAGCGGCTTGGTTTTTTTTGCAGTTCAGGCATTCTCTCGAAATGAATACGTCAGTCGATCGAGTCACATCCATTGCGTCGAGCGGCGAGTGTCTGCCTGGTCAGTCCTTCGTAGCCACGTACTGCCTGCGCGCATCGAGCACGCGGCGGTGATTTTTCCTGGCCCAGCGCACCAGTTTCCTAATCGGCTCCAGGAGCGATTTTCCGAGCGATATCAACGCGTACTCGACGCGCGGCGGGGTGGTGGGATATACGGTCCGCGAGAGGAATCCGTCGTGTTCGAGTCGGCGCAGCGTTCTGGTCAGCATCCGCTGCGAGATGTCCTCGAAAACGCGCTCGAACGCAGGACGCTGTCCCATGTCATGTGCTCCATTGAATTTGAAAATCAATTAAATTAGTTTTCTTCCGAGGACCATTCCGGGCTGTAACCGCCCAGCGCGGGGTGGTACATCTCGTCGCCCGAATGCTGCGTGAACTCGACGTTGAGGCGATCTTCGGGCAGCCCCAGAATCTCGATGCAGTGGGTACAGAGCGCCTTTGCCACTTCCATCCGTTGATTCGGTGGGCGACCCTTGCGGATGTCCAGCATCATCAAGGACACCGGTGTCGGCTCGCCGCCGACATCGAGAATCCGCCACACGCCGCCGTCGCCGAGTTCACGCACTGCGACGCTGATGCGGCGGATATCCACCGACATCATCTTCGCGTAGGTTTCGCTCAGCTTGGCGGCAAGCCGCTTCTTGTCGGCCACCGAATAGCGGCCGTTAACGTCCAGTTGCAGGTAGGGCATTTGATTCCTCGGTCTGCATGTTCAAGCGGGCACTAACCGCCGATGACTTCGAGCGTCACGTCCACGTTGCCGCGTGTGGCATGCGAGTAAGGACAGATCTTCTCGTGCGCTTCCCGGGCAAATGTGGCGAGCTCCGCCTGCGGGAGGCTCTTGTCCTCAACACGCATCTTCACCGCGAGCCCGAAACCGCCGCCTTCGCGCAAACCGACCGTCACAGCGCACGTGATCTTCGCCTTACCGACATCGCGCTTGTTCTGCTTTGCTACATAATCGAGCGAGCCGCCGAAGCAGGCCGCATAGCCAGCGGCGAAGAGATGCTCCGGCGTGGCCAGACCGGGCTTGCCTGGGCCGCCCATTTCTTTGGGGACGGATAGATCGCTTTTGACCGCGCCGTCGCTGGTTTCGGTACGGCCGTTGCGGCCGCCAATGGCCCTCGCAGTTGCGGTAAAGAGAGGAGTGATTCTGTCCATCGCCATTTTCTCCATTTACAAGTGCGGAAGGATTGGCTGTTCAAGATAAAGGCGTAGATACGCGCATTCAAATCAAAAAAGACGGCACTTTCCAAAAACCTGGGGTATTGGGTAGAAACAGCGGGCAGCGGGCTTGCAAATAGGAGTATATACACGTAGTATCTGGCTGTCAACGGTGGCCTGCATCCGTGACGAATCCATTGATCAAGCAGAAATCATCACAGGGCGGTTGCGATTGTTCGGCGTTGCGCCAGGCGGCTCGCTACCTGACCGCAGCCTACGACCAGGTACTCGCAGAAAGCGGGCTGCGCCTGACTCAGTTCTCGATCCTGTACAAGTTGGCGACGTGCGGTCCCCAGACCATCACGGACCTGTCCGCGGCCATGGCGATGGATCGAACGACGCTCGGCCGCAATCTGAGGCTCTTGGGGGAGGGCGGATTGATTCGCCTCCGTTCAGGGGCCGACCGGCGTGAGCGGCTCGCGGACCTGACCGCCACGGGTCGGAGGAAACTGGATGCGGCCTACCCGCTCTGGCAGAAGGCCCAGGAGCAGTTCGAGTCCCGCTTCGGGAGGGAAAACGCAGAGAAGCTTCGAAAGACGCTTCGTTCCGTGCTCGATACGGGTCTCGATCCCTGGGGGCACGAGCGTCACGGGGAAATGCAGGACTGAAATGCCGGTCGGATTAGACCTTGGTCGAGAGGACTTCAGGCACTGTCCGATCCGACAGATCCGGCCGCACCACGAGGACCTCGCTGCGCGGCATCGCGGCGCTCCGGTCGGCCAGCTCTCGTTGCACGTGGGTGTGCATCCAGAGGAATTGATGTGCGATCCGCTCCGCGGCGCTGGACGCGTCGTGCTGATAGAAATCGCCGGAACCGAGGCCGGTGCCATACCGTTGCCGCAACGCCGCAGCGACGCTGTCCGGATCGATCAGCTCCGCGATCGCGTCGTACGCCTCGCGGCTCAAGTCCGCATGCGCTGAAGAGTCGTCGGCCGGTCCGGAGGTCTCACCGACGCAGGTGGTCAGAAAGGCATCCACCTCGGCCGGGTCCGCTTGAAGTCTTCCCTGCAGGTCGGACGCGACCTCAGCGGCGGACTGCTGGGCCCACAGCCAATACAGGCCGCGCGCGTCGCGCCCGAAGGTCCGGTACAAGGGCATCGCGGCGGCCTGTGACCGTATCCGATCGACGAGGGCCGAACGCATGGCCAGGTCGCCGTCTTCCGAGAGGATCTGGTCCTCCTCCGCGCGGTCGGCGGTTCGACGAATGCAGCGAAGGCACTCCGAGGCGAATGTCAGCGGCTCGGCAATTTCGGCGATCGACCGCGCAATGCGATTTCGCGCCTGCACATCGGGAAGCTGCTGCACGAGTCCGGTGATCAAGTCGCCGCCACGGCTGAACGTCGAATCGAGCAGCGTCATCTGGCCGCGTTCCCGCCGCGCCAGCGAGGCGTTGCGAGCGATCGCCAGAGCGAGCAAGGATGCGACATCTGCTGCCACCGTCGGCACGGCTCGATGCAGCTGATGGATCAGTCGCGGAAACGCGCCGCGCTGCGCAAAGGCTTGCAGTGCCGCATCCTGCGCGGCTTCAGTCGACGTTGCGATGCCGTTCAAAAACGACCTGACCTCCAGATCGCCGATGTCGCCCGGCGGCACGCTGTAGGTGAAGTAGCGCTGAAAGTACTGTTTCGAGCAGATGCGCTGCTCGCGCGCCCAGATGGTCTCCCAGTCGTGCTCGTAGCGGGTCGTTCTCAGACGGGGAAACAGCGCCTCCAGCAGGTCGCGCCGCAAGCTGGCGTTCTGCTCGGCAGTCATTTCATCCGCGGCCTGGCCGATCAGGTCCGCAATGCGCCGTCGCTGCGCGCTTTCCGTATTCTGGTCGGAATCACGGCCGCCGCCGAGGAACAGCTCCGCGTTGTCCCGGATCAATGAATACACTTTCGGATAGAAGACGCGGATGCCTTCCATCAGGAGAAGATCGACCGGGTGCGCCTCGTCCTTGAGCAGCGGCAGCGCGAACGTCACCGCGTTGACGTAGAGCTTTGCATGCCGAGGCGTTCCGAGCCGCGGCTCGAGGCCGGCCACGAAGCGATGCGCGAAAACGTCCGCCTCCTCCTGCCCGAGATCGACGCCGGCCTGGCGCAACGCGGCAGCGACGCCATCGAGGACCATCTGCCGCAGTTGCATCGCGTCGGGTGGCGGAAGGTGCAGCGGCACCTGGATGATCTTGGCGAGATAGTTGCGCCCGGCCTCGTAGCCCGCCTGGGCGTACCGCTCCCCAATGGTCGAAGCGACGATTTCGTCGTCGAACGACAGTACGTGGCTCGCATTTGCGAAGCTGGCCCACAGCTTCACGAGTTTGAAAATCGCCTCGATGCCGGTTCGATCCAGGCGGTCGATATCGTCGATCAGCGTGACGACCCGCTTGCCGGACTGCAGCAGCAGCTTTTCCACGCGATCCTTCATCTCCTCGAGCGTGACGCTGGACGGGGAGTCGTCGCTGCCCTTTGGCGCGCGAGGCGCGCTCGCCCGGTTCGATCCCGTCGCGGCGAAGGAAGCCAGCGACAGCACCGACCCGTAGTCCCTCAGCAGCCGTGCGATCTTCTCCGCCTTCCCCGGCAGCGAGAGGCCGAGCGCAGCGGCCAGCGTATCGAAGAACCCGCGCAGAACTCCGTCTCCGGAGCTGAAGAGCCACGGGTTGAAACGGACCACCACGACGTCTGAATGAACCGACAGCGCCTCCTCCATCAGGTTCAAGGTCGAGCTCTTCCCGCCGCCCCAGGGGCCATAAAGACCGATCACGATGCTGGACGGATCCGGCCGCATCGCCGTCGTATCGGCGACGCGCGCCGCGAACGGGGCCCGATTGAAGCGATCCTCTCGCTTCGAGCGGATCGGATGATCGGACGAGTACGTGAAGCTGTTCACCCGGTCGTCCATTTGAGCCTCGCCTAATCTTTCGGAACAGGACCCGCGCAGTTGCGCGAGCCTGTCCCAAAATAGCATCGCTCAGCGCGCGACGCTTTCATCGTAAGTCGCGAAAAAATACTATCACCATGACACCGCAAGGGCATACTTCGTTGACGGGATCGGCTGACGTCGGCGGACTCGCGTCTGCATGCAGCAACCGGTTGATTTTCCGATGCTTCCAGGACCTCACCGGCGCGCGTCGGGCTTTTTGGGCTCGAAATCTCTCAAAGGCACGACGTAGCCGGGTGGATCACTCTTCGCGTTGATCAGCAGCGTGGAACGTCCCGTGTCTGCGATCGAGCCTTCGACCACCGCCCCCTGCGGGATCGTGACGCATTGACCGTAGAGCACGTGCTCGGCCAGAAGCTTCTGAAAAACCTGCGCGTCAGAGCGAACGCTCTGTAATTTGGCGACCTCTGCGCCAGAGTTGCAACCGAAGCTTGGAACCTGGGCCTCGTAGAACATCGAAGAGGCCGAAACGAGAACCGCGAGGATCATCGTGTCCATGTTTTACTCGATGAGGCTTCGGGCGCGACTCTGCGGAGGCGATGCCCCGTGTGGCGCGAATGCAAGGATCCTGCCTCCCGCGCAAAAGAGCCCCCCGCCCGGGGTGTACTCCCGGGCGGGGAAATTCGAGTCTTTCGACCGCATTGCGAAAAAAACAAACGCACGCGCCGAAAAGCAACGGGGATCAGTCGCTCTCCGCGTCGCCGCTCCTGGCTTTCACATGTTGCCTTATCCAATGAATGATCAGGTCCGCGATCTTCAGATTATTGTGGTCCTGCATGAACATGTGACTGTTGCCGGTGCCAATTTCCGGGACCTCTGGTAGATGGATGTAGGTAATGTCACCGCCGGCTGCCTGGATCGCCGCGATCTCCTGCGGGCAAGGCGCCACCGGACGCGGCTGCGGAACGGGGGGGCTGCCTGTGGTGAAGTGATCGCCCTCCACGATCAGCATTGGAATTTTCGCCAGGGTCTCAACGTCAGCGTCGGTAAGGGTACCCCCTGGACCCGGAAGGAAACATCCGGTCTCGAGCTGGATGATGCCCCGGACTCCTGACGGATCCTGGAGCGCCGCCTTGGTCGGGAATGAGCTCGATTGGGAGTGACCCACCAGGATCGCGCCGCCCAGTTTCTTCGCGAGCACGGCCATCCTCTGCGGAGTCGGTCGAATGTCGGCAGCGTGGGTGCCAAATGTACCCAGACTCGCGCTCAGGTCGGGGATGACCTGCTTGAAGAAAGTCTGGCTACCCCCTGGCAGGACCGTTTCCATCGGGAACTGCTCGTCGGGCCACGGTTCAATGGTCGGCGGCGAAGTGAAGGCACCGCAGGGTGCGGTGCACGGTGGGCCGTAACGGAATACATTCCAGGCGAACATGTCGCTGGCGATCAGGACGCTGGGATTGGTTGTGCCCGTTTTCCCGGGCAAACCGGGGGCGACCGGGTTGCCGCGCGGATCGCCGGGGGCAAGGCATCCTGCGGGGTTGGGAGCCGGGGGCGATGCGCCGTTGACGCATCCGGCTCCGGTGCCGTCATCGGTGAATTCGGCAGCCTCGCTGTCGTACCGCACCTTCTGGTATTGCAAGGCATCGAAGCCGGACCGGGCGCGGCCGACCTGGTCGGCCATGTAGGTATCAAAGCCTTGCCGGGTGAAGTATTCGTACCAGCCCATGCGTCCGTCGGGCGTGGTCTCCCAGGTCTTTGAGCTCAAGCAGCAGCCGTGCACGAAGACGATCGGAGGCAGGTTGTTGCTGCGCTCCGGCTTCTGGAACTGAACGTACATCTGGTTGATCATCGAGTCACCCGGCGATCCCGCATAGGGCGCAGGGACCGAGTGCGTATTTCCGCCGATGAAGAAGCTGCCTTGCTGCTTGAGTACGAGCGGCCCTACCGAAGGCTTCACGTCTTCAAACTCCTGTGCCCCGGCCATCGCAGGCAGCAGCGCAAGTGTGAACAGCGCCGGACTCAGCAAGACCCCGTGGGTGGTTACTTTTCGTTGTAGCAAGCTCATGACTTCCTCCTTTCCTGGAACGCTCGCACGAGCAGGCGCGTTGCCATGCCCGAGCGCGAAACGGCGGCATTCAGCCGTCCCGATCGGTCGCTGCTCAGCCCGGCAGGTCAAGGCCGGCAGACGATGATGCTGTCTCAGAAGGCGCAGTTGTGCAATAGCACGGGCCGCGGCTACTCGAACGAGCGTATAGCGTCAGCAGGGATATTCGGGGTCCCCCGGAGAGATCCGGCAGGGCCCCTCTTTCATGCCCAAGTACCTTCAGTGGCACGGCAATCTGGCATTGACACCATTTGCGCCCGGCCAAAGCAGGGACTCCACCGAGCGTTTCCGTTTCCACTGCACCCGCCAACAGGATAGTCAGTTCGACGGGCTTTGACTGCTTTACGTCGCTGGCGCCAACTGCTGTTGCCGGCAGGGTGATCGATTCGACCTTTGTCCAATTTACATGCCGGACCCTCCGCCGAATGCTATTCGGCGTAGCGCGGTGATCAGCACCATCGCAAGAGGAGAAGACTATGTCGAAGATAGAAAGAGTGCCTGGCTCTCGCGAAGAAGACGCGTGGTTGAGCGACGAGCAGCTGGAACGATGCGCTCCAGCCGAGACCGAGCCTTTTCACGCTGCCGTCCCGACGCGTATGGTTTCCAATGGCGAGTACATGCCCCATCCGCAGACCGATCAACAAAAGCGCGTCGAGGCTCGCGTGAAGGAAATTGCCGACAAAGCCGCGAAAAGGCTCGGCATGACCCGCCGTCGGTTCCTCGAGACCACGGGTGGCATGGCGGCGTCCTTTATTGCGATGAACGAGGTGTATGGGGCCAGCTTCCAGGTGAGCGAGGCCGAGTTGTTCGAGCCGGACGCGCACGAGGAAAACGGACCGCCCAAAGATCTGTTCGTGCTCGATGACCAGACGCATATCGTTCGGTCCACCATGAACGGCGGGAACTCCTTGAGAGCGATTGCGCAGGGGCCGGGAGCGGCGTCCACGGCGGCCGGATTCACATACAACCCGTTCAATGGCGTGGGCGGAAACGCGGCCGGTGTCGATGAGCTCGGTAGCCCCTGGACGCCGTGGAATCCGGCGCAGCTTGGCCCCGACTCGCCTCCGAACTCGGGGCCCGCGACAACCGCGGCGGGCGAATTTCACCTCGGCGAGTACATCAACCGGTTGTATCTGCAAGCTCAGACGAGCGTCTCGGTCATCAGCAATGCGAACTTCGCCCTGTTCACGCCACCCGGCAGCACGGTGCCGCAGGCCGTCAACAACATTAAAGACAGCCTGGAAAACGAGATTCTGACGGGCTGGCAGACCGCGCAGTGCCGCGACTACATCAATCGACTGGCGGGGTCGACGCGAGCGCTGGCTCACGCGCAGATCTATCCCGGTGCCGGAAATCTGGCCGATCCGCTGTTTGGCGACTACACGCAGTGGCAGGTCGAGAACATGCGGCCGGATTCGTGGAAGGGTTACAACATCGCGGACGCGGCCAGTGCCGGACCGGGAGCGACATTCGGGATGTGGCGCCTCGATGATGAGGTCATCGCGTACCCGATATATCAGGTGATCGCGAACAACAGGCACATGCTGAAGAGCCACCCCGGGTTCTTCAACATGTGCATCCATAAGGGCCTGGCGCCGAGTCCTGATTTCACCGTGGCGACCAACAACTCACCTCAGTTCGGAAATCCCGACGACATGGTGAAGGTGGCCACTGATTGGCCGCAGTTCAACTGGATCATCTACCACTCCGGCATTCGACCGGCTTTCTGGGACCTTCAGTCGTTGCTGGACATCTTGAATCTGCCGGGAGCGATGGCGCCGACGACGCTGACCGATAGCGACGGGCACACCGTTCCAAACATCCGGTGGTCCACTCAGCTGGCCCAGATCGCTGCGGGCAAATACGTGGCGGGAGCGGAACCGACATCGATGTCGCCCTCCAGCACGCGGCGGCTGCCGAACGTTTATGCCGAGCTGGGCACGACGATGGCCTCGATGATCGTGACGTTCCCCACGGCGTGGGCGCATCTGATCGGCCAACTGCTGTACTACATGGGCGAGGACAACATCGTGTTCGGGTCCGATTCCCTGTGGTACGGCGGACCCCAATGGCAGATCGAGGCGCTGTGGCGCTTCCAGATACCCGACAGCATCGCCGACAAGTGGAACTACCCGCAGCTGACGCACACGGCGAAGCGGAAGATTCTCGGCCTGAACTCGGGCCGACTCTATGGGCTTCCGACAGCGACCTTTCGTTACAGGCAGGGCAACCTGGCCAGCTATCCCACGGCACCGGAGCTTCAGCCGGGCGGCAGCATGGACGCGGTGCTTCAAGGTCCTGGCTACCCAACGCCGATCGTTCCAGCCGCTTCGATCGCCGAGGATCGATTTTCGCGGGTCAAGAGGTGGATGGACGAACTCGCGTTCGGGCGGAACAACACGCGGCGCGGCTGGATCCGCACCGTGTAGCGTCAGCCGGCATTGCGCGAGTTTCAGCGATCGCTGAAAGGGAGGAGGCCTTTCCGGGAGAATCCGGGAGGGCCCTCTTTTTGGCGGTTGCGACGGCGCCGGACTGCTCAAGCTCAATGCAGCAAGGACGCTTGAGGCGAGAGTACCCACGGCCTTTAGTTGCGTCATCATCGTTTCACTCCGTAAGCGACGCAAGCCATGAGCTTAGGTAGTAGCGCGCACTGAGGCAGATCGGCGACGACGGTCAAGAAGATCGTCGATCGTCGCGACCTTCACTGCACCATCCACGGTCCGCGCGAGCTGAGTATCCAGCGTGATGAACGCGTCCGCCTGGAGCTGCGTGAGGGCGATGTACTCCGCCACATACGTGTCTGGCCACTCGAACTGATCCGCGACCTTCCATGCGCGTTGCTGCAATGCTCGATCACCCAGAAGACGCATCCTTAGTCCCCGCAGGTAGTCAAGCCGGCGCTCCGCATCCTTCCGCGAGATATCAGCACGCCGGACTCCGACATACAACAGCGACAGCACCTGCGAACGAAGAAGGGTCGGTGCAAGCAATTGGTGGCGCGCGGCGACGACCGCCTCCTGCTCCGCGAGGTAGAGTGCCACATCCGGACCGATCACGTACCTCGTCATGGGCGACTCCTTCAGTGCTGGCTCTGTGAAGAACAGCGGGCGCGGCCGAATCGACGCGTGGATGACCAAGTGGACTTTCCGCCATATGCTGCTGAAGCGAGCCTACACCGAGAACGATTTCGTCCGGATGGCAAAGCAGAGTCGCTTCGGCACTTGCTACGCCAAGGCGTCTTCGATTGGGATCGAAGTGCGATTTGTCCGGAGTCCGAAATGAAGAAGATCGGAATGATCGGCATCGGCCTTATGGGCCATGGGATCGCCAGCAACATCCTCAGGCACGGGTACGCGCTGTCGGTGCTCGAGCACCCGGGTAATCAGCCTCTGGCCGAGTTGAAGAAGGCGGGAGCCCGTCCCCACCAGAGCGCAGCGACCCTGGCGGCGGACTCCGAAGTGGTCATCCTGTGCGTGACTGGCACTGCGCAGGTGGAAGCCGTTATTCTGGCGGAAGACGGTCTGGTGAAAGCGATACGGCCCGGCATGGTCGTCATCGATTGCTCGACCGCGCTTCCCTCATCGACGGAGCGCGTCGCCCGCGCCGTCCAGGAGGCGGGAGGACGTTTTCTCGACGCTCCGATGACCCGAACACCTAAAGAGGCGGCGGAGGGCCGCCTCAACTTGCTGGTCGGAGGCGATGCCGAGCTCTTCGACGAAGTGCACCCGCTGCTGTCGGCTTTTGCCGAAAACATTACCCATGTGGGTCCGGTCGGTTCGGGACACAGGATGAAGCTGCTGCATAACTATGTGTCCCTGGGCAGCGTGGCGTTGCTGGCGGAAGCGGCCGCTTGCGCGCTTCGCGCTGGCATTGCCCCGGAGGTCTTCATCGAGATCCTCGCCAAGGGCGGCGGCGGTGGCACGGCGCTGGAGCGGATCACACCGTACCTTCTCGCGCGGGATGGCTCAGGGCTCAAATTTGCGATGGCCAACGCCCAGAAGGACCTGTCCTACTACAACAGCATGGCGGAGCAGGCGGGGGCGGTACGCGATATCGCGCAGGCGGTGCTGGATACTTTCACCAAGGCCGCTGCCATCGGCCCTGATCGCTGGGTGCCGGAGCTCGTGTCGATTCTCGCTCCGAAGTGATTGCAGGCAGAGTCACGCGACCGCGGCGCGGTCTGCGTCAGAAATCTCCTTCAAAATCAATACGATATTGACATGGAGTTGTTTTCCCTCGATCCGTTTGCGGACCGGATCTGGGAATTGCGGGCGGGACACTACCTTTGTCCCGCCCGTTTGCCCTGTTTGGCTCGGCTCAGTTCTTCAGAGCGATGCTGACGCCGCTGCCCGCCAGATTGAAGCGCAGGCCGATCTCGGTGGCGGCAACCTTGATCACCACGCCGTTCTGGTTCCTCAGATAAACCGCATTTCCGCCACCGGCGATCGTTGCCCCGGCTGACAGGGCCACGTAGTTGCCGTCGAAATCGGACAGCTTGTTCAGATGATAGACGTTGCCGCTGGCGGAGTAGCTGCTGGCACCGACGTCGACGATCGACAGGCCGCTAATGCTGAAGTTGTGCTTGTGGTTGTTAAAGGTCAGCGTGCCATTACCCCACGTATAGCCGATGCCCGCCGCCACCGCGCCGCCGCTCAACTCCACCGACCCGTCGGCGGGAGTCGATTCTGAAACCGGGGGCGTCGAGGTATCGCCGGCGAATGCCGGCGGCAGAATCGCTCCGAATGTCGCAATAACAAGACTTGCAGCCCATTTATTCACACGAATCTCCTGTGGAAGAAGGTTTGGTAGAAATCTAAAAACGAATCGTGGCTTCGATCAGAAGCCGATTTGCTTTGATGGTTGATTGAGCGCTCCTGTGCAGAGGTTGAAGGTATCGCCATACTTTGGCCGATCTCAGTAGTAACGGGGCAGATTGGTGCGCCGGTGGAAGACTCCGAATTCCCATACGTCCGGGTGGGCGAAGCATCGCGGGGTCGCCGCGGCCCTCTGCATTCCGGTGGCGCCCGAAGGCGGCCTGTCTGGCAGGTACATCACGCCGTCCAGAATGACCGGCCTCGCCGGTTCGAACGGGAGGACGCGAGGCTTCAGAGGGTCGGAGCGCCGCGGCTTCGCCTGATCGATATCGCAGGCCCTTGGCTCCGAGCGCATTTCATCCGGCGTCGCGCGGGTGGACGCAAGCATCGCCACGCTAGCCAGCAGCGGCACTGCCACGCGGAATCGGAAATGAGTTGCGACGGCCATGGGCGTAGGGGTCCTGTCGGTGTAATCTGCCGCAACTTGTCACCAGGGTCTTGTCAAAGCGTGTGCACATTTTTGATTTCGTGCGAATAGCTGCGGCAAGGCCTGCGCCGGCGATACCGCGGCTCTCGGGCGGCGATCTGAGCGCCCGCTGTCTGCGCGCCCACCAGGATCTCACGATGAATACCAAGACACTCGATCGAGCGAAGGTCACCCTCCTGCTTCCTATCATGACGTTGGCTTTGGCGGGATGCTGGACGCCACCAGTCGCCAACGTCCAACCCAAGGGCGAAGCCCGCCTGATCCAAAATGCGATCCGCGTCCAGTCCGTCAAAGATCGTGTCGCCGTGCAATCGATCGATGCCGACCAGCGCCTCATCGTCCTGACTTTTTCTGAGGGCGCAACGGCTACGTTCAAGGCCGGCCCGCAAGTGGCCGACTTCAACCAAATCCGGGCTGGCGACAAGGTCAAAGCGACGCTGGCGCAGGAACTCGCCGTCTACGTTTTGAAAAATGGCCATGTGCCGGGCACCAGCGGCAAGCCCGAGGCCATCAAGGCAGACGCCAGAGTGCTGGCGGTCGATCCCAGCTACCGCCTGCTGGCCCTGCAATATCCAAATGGCCGGGCGGAGACCTTCAAAGTCGGCCTTGACGTCAAACTCCGGCAGATGGAGCCAGGAGACGCCGTTGTCGCCCGGACCACGGAGTTGATCGCCCTGCGGGTGGAGAAGCGTTAATGAAACCACACCGCTGTCTCGTTCGTTCATGCCTCCGCGGCGGCGCCTCGATTGGGCTGATTCTGGCGGGCCAGCTTCCCCTTTCCGCCCAGTCCCAGATAACGCCTGCCCAGGCGGAGCAGATCAGAACCGCAATAAACAACCGTGTTGAAGCGATCACCATCCTCGGCGGTGACTATGGGCTGGGGGACGGTACCTATAACTCCACCGGGATCAGCCACAGCGACATAGACATCAGTATTTCGAAATTTGGTGGCTCGGGTGACGTCGGCAACCCACAGCAGTTGGGCGGACTGGGCATCGGGTGGCAGCCGAGGCTCCAAGGCAGCATGGGTTATGTCGATGCCAAAAACGACTTTACTTCGGGCCAATTCAAGAGCGACCGCAGTGAATCCAGAACCTTCGCGATCCAGTTTGGTGGCGGGGCGCGCTTCTGGTTGAACCAGAGCCTGAGCCTGGCACCGACGTTCATGGGGATGTATGGGCATACGACAAACGAATACACCGCCCACAGTGCCTTTATGACGGCCAACCTGCCTCAGGCCAGGCAGCTCGGCCTGGTCGACTGGAACGCGAACACCTGGACGGTAAGACCTGCCTTGGACATACAGTACGTCGTCACCTGGGACCGCACCATCATTACACTCTCTTCGGATCCCACTTATTTCTATACTCACAGCTTCAGCAGTTCCAGCCCCCAAGTCGGCATCGGTGGCAACTCAGAGACCTGGGCGAACAAATTCGACGTAGATGTCCCGCTGGGCAAACAATTGTTTGGCCACGAACTGCGTACCGGCGGTTACTTGAGCCGGACTCAGCTCTTTGGCGATATCAAAGACGGATTGAACACCGAGCATCTCAATGAGGTCCATACGCGCTTGGTGCTGGACTTTCTGAATCAGCTCTGGAAAGCGCAATGGATCGGCATCGGTGGATCGTATTACTGGGGCAGTAACTTTAATGGCTGGTCGATCGGGGCCGACGTCGCATTTCGGTTCTGATGTCCAGGTGCGCCTGGCTGAAGTCTCCCTTATGGGTTCGGTTGCTGTGTGCCGCGCCGCTGTCCTCGACCGAGGATCATGACGGCGCCGGTTCCTGCAGCGGACAACGCGGCGAGCGGAAGAAGTGCGATCGAATAGCTTCCCGTGGCATCCTTGATCACGCCAAGAAGGTAGGTACCGACGAAGCCCCCGATATTGCCGATCGCATTGATCTGTGCAATCCCCGCCGCCGCGGCTCCGGCGGAAAGCCATTCTGTGGACAGGGCCCAGAACGGTCCCTTGAATGCATAGGTGCCGATGACCGCGAGAGCGAGGACGATCATCGTACCCGCAAGGGAATTGATCAGCAGTCCCGCTGCGAGACTGGCGGCGATCAGCGCCAGAGGAATCGCTGTGTGCCAGACGCGCTCGCGATTCTTGTCGGAGTGATGTCCCCACCAGATCATGATGATGGAGGCGAGCCCGAAGGGGATCGCATTCAGCAGCCCGGTCTGCGTGATGCTGTGGCCGAAAGACTTAAGAATCTGAGGCTGCCACAGCGACAGGCACTGACTTGCGCCCGAGGCGCCCGCATACACCAACGCTGCCGCCAGAACGTACTTGTTCGATAACAACCGCTTCAGCGGCAGATGCCCGACTGCGTGTCTGCGACTCGATTGTTCGAAGGCCAGGCGATGCGTGAGCCATTCGCGCTGTTCGGAGGACAGCCACTTCGCACGGGACGGACCGTCAGGCAGTACGAACCATGTCGCGACGCCGAGGAGTATCGCCGGCAGCGCTTCGAGGATGAACAGCCACTGCCAGCCGCGCAGCCCGAGCGAGTTATCCGCCTGAAGGATGGCGGCCGAGATCGGCGAGCCGAGAAAGCTCGATATCGGGACGGCAACCATGAAGAGCGCGACGATGCGGCCGCGATACTCCGCAGGGAACCAGTAGGTGAGGTAGAGGACGACGCCCGGGAAAAAACTCGCCTCAGCGGCTCCCAGCAGGAGCCGGACCGCATAGAAGGAGTAGGGCCCGGCAACGAACGCCGTCGCACCTGAAACAAGACCCCATGTAATCATGATGCGAGCGATCCACAAGCGGGCCCCGACCTTCTGCAAGGCGAGATTGCTCGGTATTTCGAGCAGCACGTAGGTGAGGTAGAACAAGCCGGCGCCGAGACCGAATTGCGTCGCCGACAGGCCCAGGTCCTTGTTCATCTGCAGCGCCGCAAAGCCCGCGTTCACCCGGTCGACGAACGCGACGAAGTAGCACACCATCAGGAATGGAACGATCCGTACCGTCACCCGGCGCGTCGTTTCCTTTTCAATCGCGGCAACGTTCATCGGGTCCGCCGCGCCCGTCGAGCCAGAGGTCCGTGGCATCAAGTGTCCGCAGACTGCTCTTGGTCGGAGCCGACGCGGCCAGCGATCGAAGCGCCGGTCAAAAGGCTCATTCGATTCATCGTGGATGGCCTCCGAAACGGCTGGGCCGGCAGCCGGTTATCTGACCTCCTTCATCGCCCTTTCCACGAACCGATTGGTATGAAGCTGGCCGGGATCCGGCATGTTGTCCGTGATCGGTGAAAGCAACCTGAACGAAGCCTGAAAGCCAGCTCAGATTCTTTGTCGGGTCAACAGATTGCGCGCCTCACGCACCTGATCGGCCGGCAGCGGGATTCAGCGTGCGCGATCGCGCACCGCTGTGCTCCGCAAATATTCGACGCGCGGAGCCCGCGACCTTCTTGCTATCCGAGTGCGTCGTTCGCCAGGTCGTTGAATTCGGCCAGGCTTTCGGCGGTATTCATCTCGCGCGGCAGCGCATCGCGTGCAGAAAACACGCCAAGGATCTTGTTGCCGTCGCTCACGACCGGCAAATGGCGAAATCCCCGTTCGATCATGATCAGCACGGCATCGGCGACCTTCATCTCCGGGCCGACGCACTGCGGACGCGGTGTCATCACCTTCGTGACCAGCGTGGCGGCGGGGTCCTGGGCCTTGGCCAGCACCCTTGTCATCAGATCACGCTCGGTCAGTATGCCGAGCAATGAGCCGCCGCTGTCGATGATCAGGATGCTGCCGCAACCGGCCTGTGTCATCACACAGGCCGCGTGGTAAACGGTGGCGTCGGGGCCGGCGCTGACGATATGGCGGCGCGACATCGCCTGAAAAACCGTACGCTCGCTCATCAGATACCTCCTCCTGGGTGTTGATGGGTCGCTGCAAGTCTTATGCCGGGCGATCCTCAGCGCAGCGCGGCATTGATTGCCTTCAATGCCGCTGACCCTGGGCACAAAGAGCCCTCGTCGAGCGCGTTCAGCGGTGTGGCACAAGTATTCAATGCCACGTGTAGGTCGGTTGCCAGTGCGTCCAGGTACAGCAGTCCGGTCACGAGCTCACCGCGCGCCGCATGCTGGTGCATGTACGCCAGCGCCGCGTAGCGGTCGGTCGGATCATAGTCGGCATGCAATTTGCGCAACCGAAGCATCGTGCCGCCATGGTGGGGAACGTCGATGACCTCGCCAGGTGAATAGTCGGCGGTGATCTCCTCAGCCGGAGTCATGAAGTCGATCCGACTGACCGCCTCGTTGTGCTGGCGCACATAGTCGTAGCTCTTCGTGCTGCCGCCGTGGTTGTTGAAGGTCACGCACGGACTGATCACGTCGATGAAGGCGGCACCACCATGCGTCATCGCGCCCTTGATGAGGGGAACGAGCTGCTCCTTGTCGCCGGAGAAGCTGCGTGCCACGTAACTCGCACCGAGCTGAAGCGCGATGCCGACGAGGTCCACCGGGCTGTCGCTGTTGACCGCCCCTTTCTTGTTTTTCGAGCCCTGGTCGGCGGTGGCGGAGAACTGCCCCTTGGTCAGTCCGTACACGCCGTTGTTCTCGACGATGTAGGCCATCCGTACGCCACGGCGCATCGCGTTGGCGAACGCACCCAGCCCGATCGAGGCCGAGTCGCCATCGCCCGACACACCCAGGTACAGCAGATCCCGGTTGGCGAGGTTCGCACCCGTGAGCACCGCCGGCATGCGACCGTGCACGGTGTTGAAGCCGTGGGAGGCGCCGAGAAAGTAGTCCGGCGTCTTCGAGCTGCAGCCGATGCCCGACAGCTTGGCGACGCGATGCGGCTCGATATCGAGCTCCCAGCAAGCCTGCACGATCGCAGCCGAGATCGAATCGTGGCCGCATCCGGCACAGAGCGTCGAAATGCGGCCCTCGTAGTCGCGCCGCGTGAAACCCACGCGGTTGGTTTTCAGCGAGGGGTGGTGCAGGTGGGGTTTGGTGATATAGGTCATGTGGTGGCCTGCGTGAGTGCCTCGATCCTCAGGGGTGTCTTGACGCGGGCCAGGGCTTTGCGGATCGCACCGGCAATGAACCGCGCGGTGATCGGCGTGCCGTCGTAGTGCAGCACCTTCATCAGGCGCGCCGGGTCGATCGCAAGTTCGTTGACCAGCAGCGAGTGCATCTGCCCATCGCGGTTCTGTTCGACCACGAACACGCGGTCGTGGGCCTCGATGAACTCGGCCACCGAGTCCGGGAACGGAAACGCGCGCAGGCGCAGCGCGTCCAACTCCAGGCCTTCGGCCTCCAGTACATCGAGCGCCTCGCTCATCGCAGGGCTGGTCGAGCCGAAGTAGATCACCCCCTCCCGGCTGGCCCGGCGCGCCGCACGCAGCACCGGTTGCGGCACCAACGCTGCCGCTGTCTCGAACTTCCGCAGCAACCGCTCCATGTTGTAGGTGTAGTCCGGCCCGCGCTCCGAATAGCGTGCGTAGGGGTCGCGCGTTGTGCCGCGGGTGAAGAATGCGCCCTTGCTCTGGTGGGTTCCCGGCAGCGTGCGCCACGGAATGCCGTCGCCGTCGACGTCCTTGTACCGGCCAAAGTCACGGCCTGCCTCAAGTTCCTCGGCGCTCATCACCTTGCCGCGGTCGAAGCATCGGCTGTCGTCCCACTCGAACGGCTTGCACAGTCGCTGATTCATGCCGATGTCCAGATCGCTCATCACGAAGATCGGCGTCTGCAGCCGATCGGCCAGGTCCAATGCCGCGGCGGCGTGTTCGAAGCATTCGTGAGGATCCTCTGGAAACAGCAGCACATGCTTGGTGTCGCCGTGCGAAGCATAGGCACACGCCAGCAGGTCGGACTGCTGGGTGCGAGTGGGCATGCCGGTACTGGGCCCCCCGCGCTGCACGTCCATGATGGTCACCGGGATTTCGGCGAAGTAGGCCAGTCCGATGAACTCCTGCATCAACGAGATCCCCGGTCCCGACGTCGCCGTGAAGGCGCGCGCGCCGTTCCAACCGGCACCCACGACCATGCCGATCGACGCGAGTTCATCTTCGGCCTGGACGATCGCGAAGCGGTTCTGGCCGGTCGCGGAGTCGACGCGGTACTTCTCGCAGTACTTCTGGAAGGCCTCGGGCAGCGACGACGACGGCGTGATCGGATACCAGGCCGCAACGGTGGCGCCGCCATAGACGAAACCGAGCGCCGCGGCACTGTTGCCGTCGGTGAAGATCTGGTTGGCCACCCGGTCGGCGCGCTGCACCCGAAGCCCGATCGGTGCATCCAGGTGCTGTTGGGCATATTCCCGGCCGAGGCGCAGGGCCTGAACGTTCGCGCCCAGCAGCCGCTCCTTGCCGCGGTACTGCTCCGAAAACAGCCGATCGAAGACCCCTGGCTCCATATCCAGCAGCACCGAAAGGACCCCGACGTAGATGATGTTCTTGAACAACTGCCGCTGGCGGGGATCCGCGTACGCGGCGTTGGCGATGTCCGTCAGCGGCGCGGCGATGACGTGGATGTCTTCACGAAAGCTCGACGCCGGGATCGGCCGGGTGCTGTCGTACAGCAGATAGCCCCCAGACTCGATCTCGGCCACATCCGCGTCCCAGGTCTGCGGATTCATCGCCACCATCATGTCCACGCCGCCGCGACGGCCGTGATAGCCACGCTCGCAGACCCGCGCCTCGTACCACGTCGGCAGGCCCTGGATGTTGCTGGGGAAGATGTTGCGCGGGCTCACCGGCACGCCCATGCGCAGCACCGCCTTGGCAAAGAGTTCGTTGGCCGAGGCCGAACCGGAGCCGTTGACGTTGGCGAATTTGATCACCCAATCATTCACCGCTTCGATGCGCCTCATGGTGCCTCCGAGGCGGCGACGTCCGCGATTTCCGCGCCAAACAGCTCGTGTACATCACGACATCGCGGTCCTGCCTGCGTGATCTCCAACAGGAACTTCTGCATGTCCCAGGCGCCCGTCGGGCAACGCTCGGCGCACAGCCCGCAGTGCAGGCACACGTCCTCGTCCTTGACCATCGCACGGCCGCTCTTCAACGCCGTCGAGACGTACAGATCCTGCGTCAGATTGAGCGCCGGTGCCTTCAGCCGCGTGCGCAGATCCTCTTCTTCGCCCAGCCGCGTGAACGTGATGCAATCCATCGGACAGATGTCGACACAGGCGTCGCACTCGATGCAGGTGTCACGGTTGAACACGGTCTGGATGTCGCAGTTCAAGCACCGCTCGGCTTCCTTCCAGGCGGTGGCGGCGTCAAATCCGAGCTCGACCTCGACGCGGATGCTGGCCAGCGCCTTGTTGGCCGCAACCCACGGCACCTTGGAGCGCGCGTCCACCGAGACGTCATTGTTGTAGCTCCACTCGTGGATACCCATCTTCTGCGACATCATCCGGGTCATCGGCGCCGGCCGCTTGGCCGGGTCCTCCCCGTTGAGCAGACGATCGATCGATACCGCCGCCTCGTGCCCGTGGGCGACCGCGGTGATGATGTTCTTCGGTCCAAGCGCCGCGTCGCCGCCAAAGAACACGTTCGGCCGCGTGGCCTCGAACGTCTGCGGATGGAGCACCGGCAGCCCGTGGCGATCGAACTCGATGCCGCAGTCGCGCTCGATCCAGGGGAAAGCATTCTCCTGGCCGACGGCCACCAATACGGTATCGCACGCCACCACCACGTCGGGCTCGCCGATCGGCACGAGGCTGCGACGTCCCTGCGCGTCGTAGACCGCCCGCACGCGCTCGAAGCGCATGCCGGTGAGCTTACCGTCGCGATGTTCGAAACACTTCGGGACGTGCAGGTCGTGGATCGGGATGCCTTCGTGCTGCGCGTCCTCCTTCTCCCAAGGCGAGGCCTTCATCTCCGCAAATCCGCTGCGCACATACACGCGGACGTCCTTCGAGCCCAGGCGGCGTGCCGAGCGGCAGCAGTCCATGGCGGTATTTCCCCCGCCCAGCACGATCACGCGCTCGCCCACGCTGGTGATGTGTCCGAAAGACACGGAGGCGAGCCAGTCGATGCCCACATGGATGCCCGATGCCGCCGCCTGGCGACCGGGAATCTCCAGGTCCCGGCCACGCGGTGCGCCACAGCCTACGAAGACCGCGTCGAAATCGCGCGCCAGCAATGCACGCATCGAGTCGATCCGAACGCCCGACTCGAATCGCACGCCCAGGTCGAGGATGTAGCCGGTCTCCTCGTCGATTATCGATTCCGGCAGACGAAAGCGCGGAATCTGCGAGCGGATGAAGCCGCCGGCCTTGGCCTCGCCGTCGAAGATGGTGACCGAATACCCCAGCACCGCGAGGTCGCGCGCCACCGTCAGCGAGGCCGGGCCGGCACCGACGCAGGCAATGCGCTTGCCGTTACCTGGAGCCGGCCGGGGCATCCGCGCCGTCACGTCTTCCTTGTAGTCGGCGGCCACGCGCTTGAGTCTGCAGATCGCGACGGGCTCGGGAGCGCCGCCGCCTGCCGCCTGGCCGTGTGCGACGTTTCCGTCGCCCGCAGCCGCCCCGCCGTCCTCGACGCGACCGCGCCGGCAGGCCGGTTCGCACGGCCGGTCGCAGGTTCGGCCGAGCACGCCGGGAAACACGTTGGACTCCCAGTTGATCATGTAGGCGTCCGTGTAGCGGCCCTGGCCGATCAGACGGATGTACTCGGGAACAGGGGTGTGAGCGGGGCACGCCCATTGGCAATCGACGACTTTGTGGAAGTAAGTCGCGCCCGCGGTACTGGTCTGTTGCAATTCAGGCTCCTCGGTCAACGGGCCGACAATTCTTCAAAGTCTGCCAAGGATGTCCATGGCCTTCATCGCATCGTCGGACGAGTCCACGCCCACGTATGCGATGAACTGGGTACCGAGAACGGACGCCGACAAGCCGCGCAGGTTGATCCCGCCGTCGGCGAGCGCCTGCATCAAGTCCCCAACAATGCCCGCTCGATCATGGCCCCTGATGCGGATCGAATGCAGCGAGTGGGTAAGGTTGAATCCCAAGCGGGAGGCCGCGCGCGTTTCCTGCTCGCCCTGCAGCGGCGTCACGAACACCACGCCCGTGCCGGGCACGTCGGGGGAGCGCCGGGCGATGACAAACTGAAGATCGGCGCCGGCCCGGTGCAAATCCTTCAGCAGCGATGCCACAGCGCCCGCCTGGTCCTTTATGGGTGCCGCCCAGACGTCCACCCGCTCCACGTCGAGATCCATGACACCACCTCCTGTCGCTGCGAGCTCTGATCCCTGCGGTCGACCGCGCACGCGTCCCGCCCACAGACGGGTATGGCGCGAATGGTCCAAGCCATGTTAGACGCAAGGTCGCGGGCCTTCAATCTTCGCGTCCGTAAGACGATTCGCACTTCTGCACCGTGCCGGGCGACCCGATGGTGCGGTGCCATGCCGATCCGGGCGACGAACTCCTGGCCCCAATCGCCTATGCGCTTCGCGTCTGGAGCTTGCGCCTGTCGCCGCAGCTCACAGTGCGTTGACGGCACAGCCGCAGAAGAAAAAGGGCCTGCATCGCTGCAGGCCCTTCAATTGAAAACCGCTTATTAATCATATACTTGCAGTGCCTCCCCGCGTATATTGCGCCCCATTCGAGGCACACTCACGGCGCAGCCGAGCCGGTGCGCGATCAGTTCTGCGCTCCAGGGGGCGTCGAGCTTTCGGGGAACGGCCAAACGTGATTCTCGAACTTCATCACGAGAAAGCCGTTGTCCTGACAGGTCGTCTCCAGCGTGCCATGCCTGGCATCAAGGCGCAACTGCGCGCTACACCAGTCGGGATTTCCGGCCTGTGTATTCGAGCTGGTCGGCGGAGGCCGGTTGAAGTGCTGCGAGCCGTAGCTCAGCGTGGTCACTCCGGGCGGATTGAAGTATGCAATTTCCTTTGGGCGCCTCGGATTGCGTATATCGAACACCCGCAGGCCAGAGTTGAAGTAGGCGCATGCGAGCGTGGTCGCATCATGTTTGTTGTCGACGCTGCAATAGTGGCTTCCGTAGGTGAAACTGGACAAGCCGACGATATCCGGCAGCACCGCGTTGCAATTTGCCGGATCGTGTATCTCCAACATCATGCGCGAAGCGACCTTGGGATGCGCCTCGTCCGAGATGTCAATGATGCGTGCCATCGCGAACAGGGGCAGACCGGCGCTACAGGCCGCCTGCACATTGGCAGTGTTGTTTCCCCCACCGGGGCCGACTTCGTCGGTTCCCACGAGATAGTCCTTGCCTTTGACCTTGATCGGAATGTACATCTGACTTTGCGCACCGTCGGGCCAGAACAGATGGCTTACTTCCGTAATCTGCGGGTTGGGCGCGCGCGCCTGAACCTGGCTGACGTCGAGAATCAGGACGCCGTTGACGGGAGCGAGCGTGCCGGTCACGCTCGCCACACTCGGAACCGCGGCCTGCGACACATAGGCACGGTTTCCATCTTCGCTGACCGCAAGGCCATGCGTGGTCACCCTCCAGGACGCGGGATAGATCTGCGGCAACGTCCACGTCGTGATGAGCTGTGGGTGCCTTGTGTCGGTGATGTCGGTCGCCGTGTACTTCTTCGGCGTTCCGCGGTCGCCGCTGTACCAGGTCAGGCCGTCGGGAGTCACATTGCCCTCGTGCCCCTTGAGCACCTCGCCGGCGGGAAGCGCCGATGCGTCGCCGTTGGCGCTCGTCCCGGTCGCAACGCTGGCCAGCAACTGAGGAATGCGACAGTCGCCCGAGATGTCGTACACGTCCAGCTCGGGTCCGCCCGCGGCATTGGTTCCATTTTCCGCCAGCAGAAGTTCGCGCGGCACGTGGACCTTCAACGATTCCCACGGATCCAGCATGGCAGTGGTCGCGAGATAGGCTGTCGCGTTCGGAATTCTCCGATCGGTCGTGTCGACCACGACAGTGCCGAGGTGCGTGCGGTTCGCCGTTCCATTCACGGGACTTTGAGTGTCGTAGTAGCTGCACCGATGCTCGTTGCGGTCGGTGAAGAAGGCGTGCTGCCAGCTCGCGCCCTCGCCCCGGAATTGGGCGATCAGTTTCAGATTACAGTTGAAGCCCTGGAATCCGTTCGCGCGCAGCGAGGCCGGAACCTGTCCTTGCAGGCCGGTCTCGGGATTGTCTTCCGAACTGCAATTCGCCTTGGGCACGGTTCGAACCTCCCGATCGTCCGAATCGGCTTCATCGGCGACGGCCGCTCTCGTTGCCTGGGCGGCAACCGCTGCACCCTGGCTCACTGGCGCGCTCGGATCGCCGCCGCCGCACGCGGCGAGGATCATTACCGACGAGGCGATCACGCCCCATGAGACGAATCCGGTGACGCGACTGACATCAAATGACTGACTCATGATTTTCTCCCTTGGCACCACGCGGGTCCGCTCTGCAAAGGGCGGGTCGCGTCAACTATTATTGCTCCTGGCTTTTAGCACGCCTCAATCCAAATCACCATTGGACTTTGGTCGATTCCCTCAGGGGGTGAGCGGTCGGTTAATGCCGTGTGGACCTATGAGGCCCCATACCCATCGGTCGTTGTCATCAAGGGCCACATGGCTTTCTATCCCGATCGCGTCGGATCGATCGAGGAGCGGCCAGCCTGGCCAGACGCCGGCGTTGCCTTTGCGACACGGATTTGAATCCCGCGTCGGGCGACTGGGCGGTGCCTCAGAAGGCTAGGAGAGTCAAGAAGCCGTAATGCGGGCCGTCACCGATACGAACGTGTTCGTATCGGGGCTCATGCTTCCGACGAGCGTGCCAGGACGAATTCTCGCGGCCGCAATCGCCGGAGGCTTTGAGATCGTTCGGCCGGTGATCCGCCGTATTGCGGAAAATTGAGCGTGCCGGTAAATCTGCCGGAGAACGAACCGAGAATCTTCAGCCACACGCGCTTGGTCGGTCGGTGATATCGGCGCTTGATCAGAGATCCTCTGGAATGAGACCCGCAATGAGACGTCCCATATTGACGCGTGTGCTGATTCGTCCGCTTGTGGCGAGGTATTCTGAAACCGCCAGGTAGTGCACCACATCGATGAACGTCAGCTCCCGCTCCGAGGGCCAGCTTGCGAAGCTTTGTTTGGCCCAGGACAGAATCGTCCGAGCTTCGTCCGGGTCGCCCGTTCGGGCCATCACGACTTTCCTGTAGATCTCCCGCCGTGGCAGTCCTGCATGTCTGGCAGCAACGATCCGATATAGGCTCAGCAGCTCCTGGCTGATTCGCGTGGCGTACCGCCTTTCGCGCCAAGAGGGCAGAGACGGTACGAGCCCGTTGCCGAGTTCCTTGACGCGTTGCAGCCAGGTGATCCGACGCGATCGCCCGGGAGCGCTTTGCCACGTCACGGAGAGCCCGTGCTGTTTGGCTGCATCAGATTCGCCGGAACCCCGATTGGACATCTGTGCTGCCGCGAAGCCATTGCCGAGTCTGATCGCGTTCACGACAAGCTCCCTTTGCGCCGCTCTCTCATGCCATACCGACCGGCACGCCAGCTTATTCCCGACGGTTGCGCCTCACGGTGTAGGCCGCTTCGGGAGCCCTACGAGACGCTTATGGGCGCACACTCCGATGTGACTTGCAACGAATCGTCCGCATGGAACGGGGGTAGATCGATGCAATCCAGAGCATCCACCAGGCCAACACGGAAGGCGACCGTCCGACAGGTGATCGAAGCGGCGCCCAAGGTGCGATTTCGCATGCGCATTCTGGCGGGTGACAGGATCGCCATCGGGCCGGGCAAGATTGCGCTGCTCGAGGCGATCCGAGTCACCGGGTCGCTGACAGATGCGGCAAAGCGCCTTGACATGTCGTACCGCCGCGCCTGGCTATTGCTTGATGAATTGAACGGGTCACTCCGGACGCCCGCCGTGCTCTCCGTCAAGGGAGGGCCGCAGGGTGGCGGCAGCCAAGTCACCTCGGTTGGCGAGCGGCTCATTGACATCTATCGCCGCGTCGAGGACACGGCAGCTTCCGCAAACGCGCGTGACATCAAACGACTCTTGACGATGCTTGCGCCCTGAAGCGGCTCGGAAGTTGGCGCAGTATTTCGGGCTCCAGAACACCCCTGGGAGCCTTTGCTTCAGCCTTCGAAATACGGCGAAGCGGCCGACATCAGTCATCTAAACAACACCCATGCTTTCTCGAAATGGCGTCGCGCGAAGTGCGCGGCGAGGAAGTCGACGAGCGCGCGCACCTTGGCCGACAGGTACTTGCGACTCGGATAGATGGCGAAGATGCCAGCTTTCGGACCGACAAACCCCGGAAGCAATGCGACAAGCCGGCGCGCCTTCAGATCGTCAGCGACGATAAACGAGGGCAGCAGCGCGATGCCTTGTCCGTGGATCGCCATCTCGCGCAACAAGTCGCCATTGTTGGCGCGCGATTCCGTCCGCACCCGGACCTCGTTCACGCCGTCTTTTCCCTCGAACGTCCACTTGTCGCCCGTTCCGGAGTACGCGTAGCCAAGACACGCGTGCCTGATGAGATCGCGCGGCACCTTTGGTGCGCCGTGCCGCCTTACATAAGCGGGCGATGCGCACACGCATATTGAGGTTGAGGCGAGACGGCGCGCAATGAAGGTGGAATCGACGAGCCGCGCGATCCGGATCGCGAGGTCGTAGCCTTCTTCGACCAGATCCACCGTGCGGTCATTGAGGTTGACGTCGAGCTTGACCGCAGGATGGCGCTCGACGAATTCGGCGAGCGCGGAACCGAGGTGCAGTACGCCGAAGGACACCGGCGCGCTGATCTTCACGACGCCCGCGGGCTTCTCTGCCATCTCGGCAAGCGAACTCTCGACGCTCACGATCTCCGCGAGCAGCGCAGCGCAGCGCTCGGAGTATGCGGAGCCTGCCTCTGTCAGGCTCACCCGTCGGGTCGTCCGGTTTAGCAAGCGCACGCCGAGGTGATCCTCGAGGCGCGCCACATGCACGGTCGCCATCGTGCGCGAGATCCCGAGGGCGTCCGCCGCGCGCGTAAAACTGCCCATCTCCGCTACCCTGGCGAAGGCCTGCATGGCGCTGAGCTTGTCCATATTGTCCTCGAATCGAGAACAAAGAATTCGATAAATGCCAGTTTATCCTTTAGATCGAAACGATCAAGCTATAGCCCGTGATCGTTTCCGAAACCACCTCCTGCGCACTGCCCACCGCGATGGGCACGTTCCGTCTCCACGCTTTCCGCATGGCGGACGGCCAGGAACATGTGTGCCTCGCCATGGGCGACCTCGACGGCCGGCAGCCTGTGCTCGCCCGGGTGCATTCGCAGTGCCTCACCAGCGAGGCGCTGGCCAGCGTGCGCTGCGACTGCAGCGAGCAACTCGACCAGGCCCTCGGCGCGATTGCTGCGGCCGGGCGCGGCGTGGTCGTGTACCTGCGGCAGGAGGGCCGAGGCATCGGGCTCTTCAACAAAGTGCGGGCCTACGCCCTTCAGGATGGCGGCGCGGATACAGTCGACGCGAACCTGCAGCTCGGCTTTCCAGCGGATGCGCGGGACTACGCGCCGGCAGTGGCCATCTTGAAGTGGCTCGGCGTTGGCGCCGTGCGGCT
>Ga0210409_10001073_pt1 | contig 38238 bp, 30 predicted proteins | sample IncBWH17MmetaG_FD_161649 | JGI IMG/M metagenome (GOLD analysis project Ga0210409, IMG submission 161649) | Forest soil microbial communities from Barre Woods Harvard Forest LTER site, Petersham, Massachusetts, United States - Inc-BW-H-17-M | ecosystem: Environmental > Terrestrial > Soil >... | reverse complement strand
GTCGCAGTCCTCATCGTTGCTCGGGATGTAAAAATGCGCCTTCTGACCAGCGAGCTTTTCGTCGGGAAGGTTGAAATCCCGCCCGAGAGTAACGCGGCCCACAACCAAGATGTCACGACTCGCCAGGTCAAAGTCTTCCGGATACTGAAGGTAATTCACCAGGAACCCAAACTGTTCGGGTGGCATGTCATTGGGAAATCTGAGCCGGACATGTTTGGGTTCCGTTTGCATGGTTGCCAAAAAATTGCTTCCCAGGCGATCTGCGTATTTCGTCTGAAATTTCTTCAGGATCTCCTTCAGTTCGGCTTCCGTCCAACCTTGCACGAGGACCTCTTTGTCATTTGCGGGATCTGGCGTGAATGCCACTCGCGCCCGACGTCCGCCAGATTTCAGGGCAGCGTAAACCATGAGACCTATTACCAGAAACGCAGCTACCGCTTGAGCGAGGATTTTCATGCAGCGGCCGAAGGTTCTGGCTCACCGATCCCGCGCCAGTGACGCCCGACTTGCAACTGCGACGCGATCGCGGGATTCGGTGCAGCCAGTTTGTTCGGCTCGGCTATTCGTCTCGGATCCATACCAATTCTCCATCCTCTCTCATCTCCTGCCTCTCCACAACGTCCTCGCCAATCCGCAGAGTCGCTGATCGGCAAGTGTGCGTGCCCATATCGAAGCCGACATAGATTTGCGGTGGGGCGTCTCGTTGCTCAACGAACCAGATGACTCGCGATGTGTCAATCGCGCGCGCGCGCCGAAATGACGGCGAACTCTCGACCAGAGTGGCGTAGGCTTTGCGGTCGCTCGGGTCCGCCCAATGGTGGCTGGCGCAACCGCTCAACAAAGCGATCAGCAGTGGAAGCAAGACTCGCATGTGATCATGCCGAACAAGTGATTATACAGATCTGGATATCATCCGGAAACGGGTGGATATCCAAACGGCTCCCTGCCGCTAATGAATCCTTCGCATTCATCAGGAGCGACCTTTAGCTTTTGCCGGCCTTGGTGTAAAGGCAAATTCCGGCAGCTTTTTCTGCTTGCCGCCCTTTGGCCACTTTTGCAGAATCACCCGGGTCGGTCCAACGGTGGGTGGTATCAGCGAAAGGCGCTGCCAGGCAACAAGTTCCCGCAGACACTTGCGCCGCATTCGAGCGGCAGTTCGACCGTGCAAAGGTTCCCGCAGCCCGGCGTCCAGATTACCGGAAGTGGGTGCGCTTCGACCTGGACTTCTGCCACAAATACGGCCACTCCCCCGCCCTGCCCACCAGCTGGGCCCCTTCCTCACCAACGCAGATCCGGGCCGGGCCGCCTCGTAACAGCACAGGAACACCGCGACCTGGAAGCCTCAATTCGACTGCGCAATTACTCCAACAAGACGCTGGCAGCCTACCCTGCACCGGGGCTGGGACGGGCACGTCCTTATGGCGAACCTGTTGCCGCGGAGTTCCGGGGACGTGGCCGTCCCCGCCCCGAAACCGACGCCGTCCTCGCCAACCTCCAGCCCCCCTACCGCCTTGCCGGCTTGCTCCTCTACGGCTGCGGCCTACGCCTCGCGGAGTGCGTCAACCTGCGTGTTCACTGCTTCAACCTCGAGGGCGCGCGACAGAATTCTTCCGGTCCGTGCGCGGCTCCCATTAACACCCCGCTTTAGCGGGGTGTGGGGCGACTCCGAAGCTCAGAGAAACCGTTTTTAACGGTTTCTCGACTTGTGCCGGCGCTCAACAAGACTTACACCTCCGCTAGGTCTTTACATTCCTACTCTCGCGTTTGGCTCCACGCAGTTTGGGGCACCTTGGAGCGTCGGCCTCTGCTGACCCGACCCGCAGCCCTGAAGGCTTGCGAATATTTGCATCAATACTCCGCAGACAAGGGCATCTATATGAAGCTCAACTACGTCAACCCTGACCACGTCCATGTGCTGGTGGATCTGCCCACCAATCAGTCCATCGAGCAGATGATGCATCTATTCAAGGGCGCTTCTTCGCACTGGATAAACCAGAGCAACCTCTTGCCCTGCAAGTTCGCCTGGGGCCGCGGCTACGGGGTCTTCTCGGTGGCGCACTCCGGGGTCGGCCAGGTCGCCAGGTACATCGCCCAGCAGGAAGCGCATCACCGCAAGCGCAGCTTTACCGAAGAAGTGCGGATGCTGGTGCAGCGATACGGGCTCAAATGGCATCCGGAGACTGAAACCGTTGAAAACGGTTTCAGCCATCCCCCGACGCTCGGTACACCCCGCTAAAGCGGGGTGTTAATGAGAGCGCACGCGACGAGTTCAGCCATCCCCCGGCGCTCGCTACACCGCGCTAAAGCGGGGTGTTAATGAGAGCGCACGCGACGAGTATAGTTGCTCCTCATCTGCGTTGACGCGACTCCCCGTTGGGACTTGGGCATCCGAAGAATTCTGTCCTGCGCCCCAACCTCGACGCCATGCTCCTCACCGTCCACGACGGCAAGGGCCAAAAGGATCGCAGCATCCGCGCCTGGGGCCGCGCCCTGCGGGAAATCCGCGAGCAAATGGGCCTGGTCCGCCGCCTTCACACTCATGACCTTGGCGCCGGCTACGCGGGCACCTTTCTCACCAGGCAGCGATGGTGGGAAGGGGGGGTGGTTTGCACAGCGGCGCGGTGAGATAGCGTGCCCTACCCTGAACCGGGGCGGGACGGGCACGGCCTCATGGCGAACCTGTTGCCGCGGGGTTCCGGGGACGTGGCCGTCCCCGCCCCGTTGAAAGGGTTCAACGCGCGGAATTTGTAGAGCGTGTTTTAAGGGACTAAACGGACGCGGTAGAAGCTATTCCGCGGGGCTGGGCGAAGATCGGTGTACACTGCGTCGCCCCCATCCCCGGTCAGGTTGCCGTCCGGCAGGTCCATCCAGCTTCCGGGGTTGAGATCGGGCGAACTCTGGACGGAATAGCGCTCGCCCACGAACGTGGGGAAACGCAGCTCCAGTTCCCCATTGGTCCACCGCACGGATGTGATTTCGAGGTCCTGGACGAGAGCCACGCTGGACCATAGTCCCCCGCTAATCGAAAAGACCCGTCCTAAGCCCGACGGAACGGAGGTCTGACCGGAGGCGTTGAGACCCCAACCAATGACCGTTCCATCGTTCTTAAGCGCCAGGCTATGCCATCCGCCCCCTGAGATCGCTACCACGTTGCTCAGTCCGGCAGGAACGTTGGTCTGGCCGTAGTTGTTCAAGCCCCAAGCAGTTACGGTCCCATCGTTTAGAAGTGCCAAAGCGTGGCCACGGCCAGCGGAAACCGAAATGACGTTGGTCAGACCAGAAGCGCCACTGACTGCTCCACCGCTGTCGTCGCCCCAGCCTATAACGGTCGAGTCGGCTCTAAGCGCCAACTCGAACGCGAAACCCTGAGCGACCTGGACCACACTGCTCAGCGCTGGCGGAACGTTGGTCTGCCCGGACGTGTTGTCACCCCAAACGCACACCGTGCCGTCGTTTCGTAGGACTATGGAGTCACGGTCCGAATGGGCGATCGCGACCACGTTGGTGAGACCGGCGGGCACATTGGTGTAGTTCTTCCAGGCCACAACTGTGCCATCAGTCTTGAGCGCCAGGTGTGGCGCGATGGCAACAATGTTGCTCAGGCCCGCCGGCGGTAGCGCGCCTCCGAAATAATCTGAGCCCCAACTCGTTACCGTGCCGTCCGCCTTTAAAACAACAGTTTGTTCCCCGAGGGCAGCGATAGCGCACACGTTGTCGAGACTCGGAGGCATCATTATCTGGCCGGCGGAATTGTGGCCCCACCCAACGACTGAGCCATCTTTTCTGAGCGCCAAGCTGCACTGCGCGCCCGCAGCAATCGCGATTACGTTGCTCAGCCCCGGCGGCACGTCGGCCTGCCCGTAATCGTCTTTACCCCATGCGACGACGGTGCCGTCGCTCTTGAGTGCAAGACTGTGCCCATCCCAGACGACGCCGAAATCCTCGGTGTCCCCGCCGCCGCCGGCGATTGCGACGACGTTGCTTAAGCCCATAGGCACGGTCGTTTCACCATGGGTGTTATTGCCCCAGGCGGCAACTGTGCCGTCACGTTTCAAAGCCAGGCAATGGTTCCAACCAGTGGCGATTGCGACGACGTTGCTTAGGCCTGGCGGCACATTGGTCTGTCCGCAGGAGTTATCGCCCCAAGCGAACACGGTGCCATCGCTGGTGAGGGCTAACGAGCATAGGGCCCCTGCGGCCACCGCCGCAGTGTTGGCCAACCCAGAGGGAACGTTGGTTTGACCACTTACGTTGGAGCCCCAGGCGACCACGCTGCCGTCCCCATTCACAGCCAGATTGTGGACGCCACCAGCGGCTATGGCTCGGACATTGAACAGACCGGCAGGCACATTGGTTTGCCCGACGCTGTTGTCTCCCCAGGCGAATACCGTGCCATCTGCGCGGAGTGCTAAAGCGTGTCCGCAGTACAGGTCTTTGGAAACCGCTGCCGCCACGACGTTGCCAAGCCCAGCGGGCAGCGGCAGCGAAAAGCTGGCGTAGATGAAGTCGTTCACGTTCGTCGAATTCGCAGGCGGGGCGACATGCATACCTCCGCCCCACGAGAGCAAGGTGCCATCGCTTTGGATGCCGAGAGTCTCCTCGTTCCCGACGGCGATGTTGGTGACAATCGTGCCCGGGGTCGGGGTCATGGTTGCCCCCCACGCGACGACCCTGCCAGCTCGTGGAGCGCCGAAAGCGAACTGCGATAACGTCATTATGAAGCCCAAGACAACAGCAAGATGTCGCGCAGGCTTGCAGTGGAAAAGGGTCGCCCGGTTCCAATTCAGCGCCGCGGGCGCGAGAATGCTTCGCTGATGGGCCGGGCGGCGGGCGTATCGACGGACTCGATGGTTTATCGTGAGGAGCGCATCACAAAGCATAGCGACCGCAGGGTGGCGCAATACGGCAGTCGGGCTAACCGGATTCTGATTCGTCATAATGTGTTTCGGGCCAAGTGCCAGGGGTTTTTACCCGAATTAATGCTGTGACAGCAGCTTTTGGACCAGAAAAGCACCCAGGCACAGCGAGCTGACTGAGCAGCTATCCGGCAGTTTCGCGGATTGACATTCTCCCCGGCCCATACACGCTTCTTTTGACGGCCATTACCCAATACAAAAACATGCTCCACGGTGTCTTTGGTCTTAGAACCCATCACATGCTCATGAAGCGCCTGCTTAGTTTGCTGCACCTGGCTTTGCTCACATTCGCCGCCGGCTCGCAAATGGACGCGGCCGATGGACCACCGGCGCCAGGCAACGCCGGCTATTACCGTTTTCCTGCCGTGCACGGAGACACGATTGTCTTCACGGCCGAGGGGGATTTGTGGCGGGTGGGAATTAACGGCGGGCTGGCCCAGCGCCTCACCAGCCATCCGGCCGAAGAATCGCACCCGGCGTTCTCCCCCGACGGCAAAACGCTGGCTTTCTCAGGGCAATACGAAGGGCCGCTCGAAGTCTATACGATGCCCATTGATGGAGGCCGGCCGGTTCGCCGCACTTTTGAGGGTGGAGCGGCCATCGTCATGGGCTGGACTCCTGACGGCAGCAAGATCCTGTATGCGACACGCCATTTTTCGACGCTGCCGGATTTCCAACTAGCCACCGTGGACCTGAAGACTGGGGTGACGGCGCCTCTGCCGCTGAGCCAGGCCAGCGACGGCGTGTTCGAGCCCGGCGGGAAGACGCTTTATTTTACGCGCCAATGGTTCCAAGGCAGCAGCACCAAGCGGTACCAGGGAGGGACCGTGCAAAACCTTTGGAAATTCGCCCTCGACGCTGCGGAAGCCGTGCCGCTGACCGCGGATTTCCCCGGCACCAGCAAAGCGCCCATGTGGTGGGAGGGCCGCCTTTACTTCCTTAGCGACCGCGACGGCACGATGAACCTCTGGTCCATGAACCCGAACGGCGGCGACCTGGTGCAACTCACGAAGAGCAAAGGTTGGGACCTGAAGGGTGCATCGCTTTCGCAAGGGCGGATTGTTTATCAAATTGGCGCGGACCTGCGGCGGTTCGACATTGCCTCAAAGAAAGATTCGTTGATCCCTATCACCCTGGCCTCGGACTTCGACCAGGAACGCGAGAAATGGATGCAAAAGCCGATGGATTACCTGAGTTCGGTTCATGTCGCCCCGGATGGAGAGCGCATCGTCCTGACGGCACGGGGCCAGGTCTTCGTGGCGCCGGTGAACCAGGGCCGTTTCGTAAACGCGACGAGGGATGCGCACATTCGGTATCGCCAGGCGCGCTTCATGCCGGATGGCAAGTCCGTGCTGGGGCTCTCCGACGCGACGGGCGAGCTGGAGTTTGAAAGAATCCCGGCCAACGGCGTTGGGCAAGCCGAACAGTTGACGCACGATGGGAAAGTGTTTCGCTCCGATGGAATCGCTGCCCCGGACGGCAAGCGTATCGCTTACCAGGACAAGAACCAGGAGCTATGGCTTTTCGACCTCGAGAGGAAAGAAAGCAAACGCATCGCCACTTCGAGGGTCGATGGCTTTTACAATTTGCACTGGTCGCCGGACAGCCAGTGGCTGGCTTACGTTTCATCCGCTGATAATCTCTATGCCCGCATTTCATTGTACGGTGTGACCAACGGCAACACCGTCACCCTCACCAGCGACCGCGTGAACAGCTTCAGCCCGGCCTGGAGCCCCGACGGCAAGTGGCTTTATTTCCTCTCTGAACGCCACCTGGAATCGACGGTCGCCAGCCCCTGGGGCTCGCGCCAACCCGAACCGTTTTTCAATGAGCCGGTAAAAATCTACCTCGTTTCGTTGCTCAAGGATGGGCGCTCCCCATTTGAGCCCGCTGACGAGTTGCATCCCGAGAAGAAAGAAAAGAAAAAGGCCGAGCAGGAAAAGGAATCGAAGAGCGAGGACAACAAGAAGAGGGCCGAGGAGTCGAAGCCGGATGCGAAAGAATCCAAGCCCAACGAGGGCGGCAACGAGGAGACCAATAAACCTCCCGCGGTGGTGATTGATATGGAAGGCCTCCAGCAACGCGTGACGGCAGTCCCGGTGCCGCCCGGAAACTACTCCGAGCTGAGCGTGAACGCCAAAGCTCTTTACTGGATCGCTTCCGGGATCGGCCCTACGGAAACCAACCGATTGATGACTTTATCCGTCACCAACGACGACCCCAAACCCAAAACGCTGGTCGAGCCGGTCAAAATGTATGAGCTGTCTGAGGACGGGAAGAAGCTCCTTATTCGGAAGGAGGACCAATTCTATGTCGTAGACGCCGGTGCCAGCGCGCCGCTCAAGCTCGAAAAGAGCGTGGACCTGAAAGAATGGAGTTACTCGCTGGACCCTCGCGACGAACGCCGGCAGATGTTCATCGAGTCGTGGCGGTTGATGCGGGACTACTTTTACGAAACGAACATGCATGGGATTGATTGGCGGGCCATGCGGGACAAGTACCTCCCCCTGGTCGAGCGGGTAACGGACCGTGCCGAACTCAGCGACCTCATGGCCGACATGGTTGGCGAGTTGTCCGCACTTCATATCTTCGTAGTTGGCGGAGATTTTCGTGAGGGCCAGGATCACGTCAGCCCCGGCGCGCTAGGCGCAGAGCTGGTCCGGGACGAGTCACAGAACGGTTATCGCGTGCAACGGATTTACGAGGCTGACCCCGATTACCCGGAGCGGCGCTCCCCGCTGGCCCGGCCGTCGGTGAATCTAAAGGACGGCGCAATTATCCAGATGATCAATGGCGTCTCGGTGCTTTCAGCGCCGCATCTGGAGGCGCTCCTGAGGAACCAAGCTGGACGCCAGGTGCTCCTCAGCGTCAAACCCTCTTCATCCGACCCGGCCCGGGAAGTCGTGGTCACACCCATGACCCTCGAAGCGGAGACCGACCTGCGCTACGACGATTGGGAGCTTTCGCGCCGGCGCCGCGTGGAGGAGCTGGGGAAAGGCGAAATCGGCTACGTTCATCTGCGCGCGATGGGCCCGAGAGACATTGCTGAGTGGGCGCGGGACTTTTACCCGGTGTTCAATCGCAAAGGACTGATTATTGACGTGCGCCACAACGGCGGCGGCAACATTGACAGTTGGATTCTTGAAAAATTGCTGCGCAAGGCCTGGTTCTTTTGGCAGCCGCGCGTAGGCAACCCCACCTGGAACATGCAATACGCCTTTCGCGGCCACATGACCGTGCTCTGCGACGAGCATACCGGCTCCGACGGCGAGGCCTTCACCGAGGGATTCAAGCGGTTAGGTTTGGGCAAGGTGATCGGCACCCGAACCTGGGGTGGGGAAATCTGGCTCTCCTTCGACAATCGGCTCGTCGATAAAGGCATCGCCTCCGCCGCTGAACTAGGAGTTTATGGTCCGGAAGGCAAATGGCTGATTGAAGGTCACGGCGTGGACCCTGACATGGTCGTGGACAACCTGCCGCATGCGACCTTCAATGGCGAAGACGCGCAGCTCAAAGCGGCGATCACACAACTCCAGGAGCGCATCCGCCTCGAACCGGTGACGGTTCCACCACCGCCGGCGCATCCGAACAAGTCAGTGAAGTGATGGCCCGGACAGAATCATCGAAAGAAACTCAGCCGGTTAACAATCGAAGCGCTCAGTCGCTCGTCCAGAACGATTCAGAAGCGCCAGAAGGAACAGGGTCGGGGATGCGTCCCCCTTGTGGTCGGACGGTCGGTGGAGGAAAGACGATCGCGGCCGCGGTGAATAAACCAGAGCCGCCCGGCTTCCAACTAATGACAGAAGGAATTCTTTGACTCGACGTGTGCCTTAAACCATCAGGGCTGGAGGATATATGGATGAGAACGAAACCCGCACACCGGAGTTCAACCGCCGCGACTTTTTGAAAGGTGGCTCGACGGCCACACTGATGACCATGCTGGGCGGGGTTGAACTGTTCGCTCAGACCAAGGAAGATTCAGAGATTGACCTTGAGGACCGTGGGCCAAAGGTCAAAGTGGCGGTCATTGGCCTCGGAACCCGGGGCCGCGAGATCCTTAATACGCTCGCCCGTTGGCCGAAGGCGGAGATTGTGGCGGTCTGCGACACTTACCCCGCATCGGTGCGCCGGTCTGCCAGCATCGCGCCTGGCGCAGTCCAGACTGAAGATTACAGAGCGATCCTCAACAACCGTGACATCCTGGCGGTCGTAGTGGCGACGCCGACGCATCAGCACAAAGAAATCGTGCTGGCCGCGTTGAAAGCGGGCAAGCACGTTTACTGCGAGGCTCCGCTGGCCCATACTATCGAGGATGCCAGCGCGATCGCGTTGGCTGCGAAGGCCGCACCGCAGCTGGTTTTTCAGCCGGGACTCCATTTGCGATCAGAACTGAACCGCCGGGAGCTGATCACGACCTTCCGCTCCGGCGCGCTGGGCCAGCCCGTCATGGCCCGCGCTCAACGGCACAAGAAACAGAGCTGGCGCGCCTCCTCGCCGAAGCCCGAGCGCGAGCAGGAGCTGAACTGGCGACTGGACAAAATGATTTCGCTCGGTCTCATCGGCGAGGTCGTCAGCCATCAAATGGACCAGGCCCGGTGGTTTTTCAACCAACTGCCGGTCGCGGTCAGCGGATTCGGCACGATTGCTTTGTGGAAGGATGGCCGCGAGGTGGCCGACACCGTGCGCGCCGTGCTGGAGTTCCCGGAAGGGCTTTCTATGACCTGCGACGCGACGCTCGCCAACTCGTTCGATGGCGAATACGAGGTCTATTTTGGGAGCGATTCCGCAGTGCTGCTCCGCCAAGGCGACATCTGGCTTTTCAAAGAGGTGGATTCGCGACTGCTGGGCTGGGAGGTTTACTTCCCGAAAGAAAAGTTTCGCGACGAAACCGGGATCGTGCTCAAAGTAGGCGCCAGCAAATCTGTGCCTTTGACCGAGAAGGAAATTCAAAAGGACCGGCTCAAGAAAGACCCTCTCTATTGCGCGTTGGACGCTTTTCTGCGGAACGCCCAAGACGTGGAAACCGCGCGAGAGGAATTCGTCCAGGAGGTCGGGGACGATGATCCCAAGGCACTGGTCGAGCATCTCGCGACAAAGGTCAAGCGGCGCGCGACCCCAGGCTGGCTCGAGGGGTTCCAAGCCGCCGTCACGGCCATTAAAGCCAACGAGGCCGTCCTTACAGGCCGGCGAATCATCCTCGATCCGCAATGGTACCAATTAGGCTGAGACGCCGCAGAAAACTGGGTCGCGTCTTTGCATTCAGCATCTGAATCGCCAATGGGGTTTGCCAACGCAACGCCGGGATGCGCCTTGCTCTGCGGGAAACCGTCATCAACTGATTAGTGAGGTGTCAGGGAGGCTGCCCACGTGCTTAAGAAGATTGGAAAGACTCCCTTCCCTCTGTTTCCTCCTGTTCAATGCCGGTGAATGGTTACGGCTCTCCTTGACCAATTGGGGGTATCCCCCGTAGTCAATACCAGTCCATCGCCTACATTACCTCCAATGAAACAGAAGCCCGCACTCGGATATCTTGATGCTGTCCTGACAGCGCCCGCCAACTAAGCGTAGGGCACGGAGGTGGTCACGGAAATGGGGTAAAACCTTAGGCCGGGGCCTTTTCACTTGTGAGCGGCCAACCTATTGTCTGCCCCCCGCAGCGCTCCTGTCACTGCGACACCAGCCGATAAAACATCGTCCCCTGCGGGTTGGAAATTGTCAATTGACGCTGCAGGTTTGAATAGTTAAGTGCTGGAGTGTTGGTGATGTCATTCCAGTTCACCAGGGTGAGATCCCGGTTTTCTTGCAGCGTGAAGGTCGTCGATGGAACCACCCAGGAAAGGACAAGGTTACCACCCGAAGGGAGAATGCTTAAGAGCGGTGTGGGTGCGGATTGCGATACGTAAATACCCCCGGCATAGACCGCCGCTACGAGCTTTCGCCCATCTGCCGAGCAGGCGACAGAAATCCAATTTGTGTTCGGCGCGCTGTTCGCTCTCCACGTGATTCCAGAATCAGTCGAGGTGTAGATTCCGCCGCCAATGATTACTGCTACCTGTTTGGCTCCATCCGCTGATAAGGCTATGGAGGACACATTCGGACCGGGCGACCCAGGAATTGGGGTCCAGTTGACACCATTGTCCCCTGAGGTGTAAAGCGGCCCGGCAGACGCCGCGACAATCCTGTTTCCGTTGGCCGAGGAGGCGAGCGAATGCCACCCCCTGTTGAAGGGTGAGTTGGCCGATGCCCAACTTGCGCCGGAATCCAGCGAATACCAAATGGTGTCACTATATGACGCCATCGCTATCATATTTCCATCCGCCGACGAGGCCGTAGATAGCCACCTCTCGTAGATGGGGTCTTGGCCAGCTTCCATCCAAGCAGTTCCCGAATTTGTTGAGATATAAATCCCGCCGAAATAAGACGCGGTTACTAGCTTTGAGCCGTCTGCTGAAGAGGTGAGTGACTGTAAACCGATAATGGGCACGCTGTTTGAGGTCCAACTTTGTCCTGAGTTAGTTGAGGTGTACACAAGGCTGTTAGCGGTCGCTGCGACCAACTTATTTCCATCTGCCGAAGAAGCAACCAACCACCAGGAATTACTCGGTGCTGCGGACTGTGCCCAGGTTGCTCCCGAGTTTGTTGAGATGAAAATAGAGCCACCACCGCCAGAGCCGTCGTCATTAATCACCGCTACCAGGCGGTTTCCATCCGCTGATGAAGCAACCGCTTGCCAATTGCCAAAGGGCGCCGAGGTCTGCATCCATGTTTGAGCATGGACCGACAGCGCCAGGTTGAAGGTCATGACAAAAGCCACTAGGGCCACCTGAATGAGCAGGGTCGGTTTGGACAAATTGGAATGCTTTCTTGACGCTCCGTAGGTAAGGGCGAATTGCGTTGCGACTTCTCTCATTTTGCGCCATCCATATTGCAAGCGTCGACCTTTCCCGCCATCCAGTCAAGCACGAGTGCTCCCCAACCCAGGCTCGGCAGTGAGCTGATGGCGGCCGGCCGCGAGGAACGCGCGAGGAGCCGTCCCGCTTCCCCCTCCCATGCGGTCCTGGCGGACGGCCACCAAAGCGCCTGGGAGGAGGGAATCCAAACTGGGCCTTGAACCCCGTGTGGCGGCCGTTGAGCGGCCTTACCCGTGGCTACCATCTGCTTGGCGCTACGCGGCGGCACACGGCGCGCGCTGCGCGCGGGTGAAGAGGAGGTGGGGCAGCGGCGAGAGGAGGGAAAAACTGGGGTCGCAACTGGCTACCTGCAGGGCATTGCTACGCGACCGGCCGAACCACGCGGGCGTTTGTGCGCCCGGTTTCGGTAGGCAAACCGCCACCGGCCAATCGTTTGGCGCGGTGGCGGCAAGGAATCACCGCTGGGCTTGCGCTGTCACTGTGGCGGGAGCCGACGAAGGGGCAGCGAGACGATTGGCCACGCTGACACCGTTGAGGTCGTCATAGCTTATCGTCAAGGTCTCCCCCGGCTTGAGGTCGTTCATGCGTCCATTGAGCTTGCCGTTGACCACGATAGCGCACCCATTCGCGAGGTTGAACTTCTTGGTGCCAAGCAGGGTCTTGGCCTTGATCGTTCGCTCCGACATGTCCAACGCGGTCAACGTGCCGGTGAAAGTCGCGCTGGTCTGCGCGATTTGCCGGGCGACGTGGGTGCCGTGCGGCGTTTCGTAGGTAACCGTCACCCGTTCGCCGGGCTGCACGTCAGTCAGCGCGCCGGTTTTGTCGTTACGGAGAACGACGGCGCAATCGCTCCCAAGCTGGAACGTCTTGTCCAGCAGCGAGCGGCGCATGATCAGCCTATGCGTCGCGGGCTCAACGGCCGCCACCGTGCCGACGAAACGCATGGGTTCCTGGGTGATCTGATCGGCCACCAGCACCCCTTGGGCAGACAGGTAGCACACCGTCACCTTTTGGCCGGGGCGCAAGTCGGCGGCCGTGCCGGTGTTTTGGTCCGGGAACGTGTAAGTGCAGGTATTGCCAAGGTTGAATCTCCGGTTTTGCAAGAACTCCTTCACCGTCACCACGTGTTCGGCCGGATCGACCGACGAGATGATGCCCGTGCAGCGCTTGTCAGGTTTCGCCGCCGGTGCCGATTCATCGGCGCGCGCTGGGGCAGCGCTCGTCGCCATTAACGCGGCAGTGGAAACAGCCATACCAGTACGTAATAAGGTAGTAGTTTTCATACAGTAGATTAGACGAAACTTTGTTCGCTGCGTTCAACCACGGGTCCGAGTTTGACAGCTAAGCGCCTACGCAGCAGAGAGTTTGCCGCGAAGCGACGGACGAAGAACAGACCAAGCTGCGGCGGGTTGGGTCCCGGAGGGACAAAGTGAGAATAGCCCAACGTTTCAACGTCGGGTTCCGGGAGCCGATAAGCGTAAGCCCCGAAGGGACGGCCGACCTTCACTCCCACAGGTAGCGCTCGTCGTAGGCAATCCGGTGTTTCTTGAGCAAAGACAAGAACTCCTCCTGAAAGGTCATGCTCCGATGGTGCTCCGCCTGGCTCTGGATGTATCGGATGGTCTTGTCCAGGAGTGAAACACTGACAGCGAAGGCGCCGTATTTGATCTGCCAGCCAAAGAGCGGGTGTTGCGGGAAAGTCTCATGAACCCACTTGGAGGACCCACCCTTAATGAACTGAAGTGCTTTGGCGATCGAAAGAGTTGAGGGCAGTGACAGGAGGAGGTGCACGTGGTCGGCCACGCCGCCAATTTCCATGGCCTTCATTCCATTCTGCCGTGCAATGCCGCCCAGAAATGGCCAGAGCCGTTCCTGAAGGGATTGTTTGATGAGGGGGCGGCGGTCTTTGGTGCTGAAGACACAATGATAATACGAGCTGACGTAAGACATGTGTATTATTCAGCCGTCCCTTCGGGACTTAGGCAATGCCAAATCCGCGTACCCAACGTTAAAACGTTGGGCTATTCTCACCTTGTCCCTCCGGGACAGGGCCGCGACCGTATATCCCCGGGATGCAACCTGCAACACGAGAACCAATCCAATACTTGCGTCCGCGGAACGAGGTTACCTTTTGTCTCACGGACCGTTTGGTCCTGCTCCAGAGTTTTCCATTGGCTTTGCCACGTGGAGATGGCATACAACGGGCGCACTTTGCCATGAATCTTGTTGAGCAAGTCAAGCAGGCGGGCGTTGTCGGCGCGGGAGGCGGCGGCTTTCCGGCGCACGTTAAGCTGGCGGGCAAGGCGGACACCATCATTGCCAACGGCGCGGAGTGCGAACCCTTGCTGCACAAGGACGCCGTGATCATGGAGGAAGAGGCGGAGGCACTGGTTCAAGGAATGATTTTGGCGAAAGAAGCCGTGGGCGCGAAGGACGCTGTGATCGGCATCAAGGGCAAGAAAAAGCGCGCAGTCGAAGCCGTCGAAAAGGCTTGCAAAGGCACGGAGGTTCGGGTGCATCTGCTGGGCGATTATTACCCGGCTGGTGACGAATACGACCTGGTTTATGAAGTCACGGCCCGGCTGATTCCGCCCGCCGGGATTCCGCTGCAAGTCGGGGTCGTCGTGAACAACGTCGAGACGTTCGTCAATATCGCGGCCGCCGCACAGGGCAAACCAGTCACGCACAAGATGCTGACCATTGCCGGGGCGGTGCGTTCGCCGGCCACTCTGAAGGTGCCTATCGGGACGAGCTATCGGGACTGCATGGAAGCGGCAGGCGGGTTGACCACCAGCGACCCGGTGCTATGCATCGGCGGGCTGATGATGGGCCAAACGACAGACGACCTTGATGCGCCTATCACCAAGACCGCAACGGGAGTCGTGATCCTGCCACGCGACCATCATGTGATGGAACGCAAGCTCAAGCCAAACAACGTGCAGGCGAAGATTGGGAAGTCCGCGTGCGACCAATGCCGCTATTGCACCGAGTATTGCCCTCGGTTCCTACTCGGTTACGTGGTGGAACCCCACCAGGTGATGCGCAGCCTCGCGTTCACGGCCACGGGCGCCGAGTATTGGAATGAGTGGGCCTCCCTCTGCTGCTCTTGCGGGCTTTGCACGTTATACGCCTGCCCCGAGGAGCTGTATCCGAAGGAGGCGTGCGACGATTCGAAAGCAGAGTTGCGCCGCGCGAACTTTAAATGGACCGGCCCCGCGCCCACCCACACGCACGCCATGCGCGATGGCCGCCATGTGCCGATCAAAACGCTGACCAAGAAGCTCCACGTCGAGCAATACGATTTGCCCGCGCCGTTATGGACGGGCCGGCTCGAGCCGCGACGATTGGTGCTGCCGCTCAAACAAAGCGCCGGCTCCCCTTGCCTGCCGAAAGTGAAGGTGGGTGAGCTGGTGCGCGCGGGACAAGTTATCGGCGAGCCTGCGCCGGATGCACTCGGAGCGAATCTGCACGCCCCACTGGCGGCAACGGTTCGCGAAGTGAGTGAAACCACTATTTTTCTGGAGCGATGAACGAGGAGGAACCGCGAAATACCGGGCGCGGGAGAGCCGCAATTGAAGTAACGCAGAATTGCATTCTGCCGTATCAACGAATTGTGTTCTGCAAGTCGTTTGAAATGACGGTCGGCCAGCGGATTGAAAATCCGCGATACAGCAGATTAAAAATCTGCGCTACGAAGTTTGCGCCGGGCGCGCAGAATTCTGGTGTATCTTGTGGTTCGAGATCCCCTTGAAAGAGCCCTTTCGTTATATGATCGAAAAATCCATAGGTCTGATTGAACTGTCCAGCATCGCCGCCGGGTTCCAGGCGGCCGACACCATGCTGAAGGCCGGCAACGTACGGCTATTGCTCTCGCGCACGATCTGCTCCGGCAAATATATGGTGCTCATCGGAGGTGACACCGCCGCCGTCGAGGCGGCTGTTGCCGCGGGCGCCGAAGCCGCGAACGGCTGCCTGATCGACCAGTTCGTCATCTCAAACGTCCACCCCGACGTGTTCGTGGCTTTGGGGCGCACGCAACCGGTTCAGGCTGACGGCGCGCTCGGCATCCTCGAGTCGTTCAATGTCGCGACACTAATACAGGCGGCCGACGCGGCGGCCAAAGCGGCCAACGTCACCCTGCTGGAAGTGCGACTGGCAATGGCGCTGGGTGGCAAAGCCTTTTGCACCATGACCGGCGACGTGGCGTCGGTCCAGGCGGCGGTCGCCGCGGGACGAGCCCTCATCGCGGAAGCTGGTGTACTGGTGTATTCGGTCGTGCTCTCGCGGCCGCATCCGGATGTGTATCGGGAAGTGGTGTGAGAACCGGACGTGGAGCGTAGGGCGTGATCCACCTTCGCCAAGGCTTCGGCGGACAAGTGCGTGGTGCGCTGTGCGTGTGGGCCACGGAACAGATTTGAAATGAAACCTAAGAACATCGAGAGCGCTTACCAACTTGCCAAGGAGCGATACGCAGAGCTTGGGGTTGATACCGAAAACGCGCTCCAGCAACTCGTGGGCATTCCGATCTCGATTCATTGCTGGCAAGGGGACGACGTCGGCGGCTTCGAAAATGCGGGCCAGGAGCTTGGCGCGGGCCTCGCGGTGACCGGCAACTATCCCGGCAAGGCGAGGACGCCGCAGGAATTGCGCGGCGATATCGAAAAGGCCCTTTCGCTCGTTCCCGGCAAGCACCGTTTCAACCTCCACGCCAGTTACGCGGAGATGAAAGGCAAGCCGGTGGACCGCGACGCGCTCAGCGCCGACCAGTTCCGAGATTGGATCGCGTGGGCCAGGTCGCTCGGAATCGGCCTAGACTTCAACCAAACCTATTTCTCGCATCTGAACGTTCGCGACGGTTTCACGCTGACCCATCGCGATTCGGCGACGCGCAAGTTTTGGATTGAGCACGGAATCCGCTGCCGGGAAATCGGCGCCGCGATCGGCAAGGCGCTCGGGAAGACCTGCCTCACGAACCTGTGGATTCCCGATGGCATGAAGGACACGCCGGCCGACCGCCGCGGCCCGCGCGAACGGTTGGTCGAGTCGCTCGACGCGATTTTCAAAACGAAGCTCGATAAGAAACACAACGTGGACTCGGTCGAACCGAAACTCTTCGGTATCGGCGCCGAAAGCTACACGCCCGGCTCGCATGAGTTTTATATTGGGTATGCAGTCAGCCGGCAGATTCTGCTCACACTCGACGCGGGCCACTACCATCCGACAGAAGGCATCGCCGATAAAATCTCGTCGGTGCTTTGCTACCTGCCGGAAATCGCGCTGCACGTCAGCCGAGGCGTGCGGTGGGACAGCGACCACGTGGTGACGCTCACTGATGACCTGCAAGCGGTCGCGCAGGAAATCGTCTGGGGCGACTACCTCGGGCGCGTTCGGATCGGCCTGGACTACTTCGACGCAAGCATCAACCGCGTGGCGGCCTGGGTGATTGGTACACGCAACATGGCCAAGGCGCTCTTGCTCGCGCTGCTGGCCCCCATTGAAAAGCTTAAAGAACTGGAAGCCGAAGGCGATTACACTTCACGGCTGGCACTGATGGAGGACGCCAAAGCGATGCCTTTCGGGCCGGTTTGGGATTATTACTGCCAAAGGCAAGGGGTGCCTGCGGGCGATGCGTGGCTTCAAGAGGTGAAAACGTATGAGCGAACAGTTCTGGCGAAGCGCAGTTAAGATAGGATCTTTCCCACGAGTATTATGAACCCTGTGCTTGGTGTCATATTCCACTGGCTCGGTGGCCTGGCGTCCGGAAGCTTTTACGTGCCTTACAAGGGCGTCAGGAAATGGGCATGGGAGGTTTATTGGCTGGTAGGCGGATTCTTCTCCTGGATTATCTGCCCGTGGCTTCTGGCCACGCTGCTGACGAACGACGTAGTAGGTGTGCTCAGGCAACAATCACCAAGCACGCTCTGGTGGACGTATTTCTTTGGAGCGATGTGGGGGTTTGGCGGCCTGACGTTCGGGCTGACGATGCGTTACCTCGGCATGTCGCTAGGGATGGGCGTGGCGCTCGGTTATTGCGCTGCGTTTGGCACATTGGTGCCCCCGATGTTTCCCGCGTTTTTCCCCAAAGGCGCGGTTGTCGAAACCATCGGACAGATCGCCGCGAAAACTCCTGGCCAAGTTACCCTGGCCGGCGTCGCCGTGTGCCTGCTCGGTATCGGCATCGCCGCGTTGGCGGGCTTGACCAAAGAGCGAGAAATGCCTGAGGAGCAGAAGAAAAAGGCGATCGCGGAGTTCAGCTTCACCAAGGGAATCCTCGTGGCGACGTTCTCGGGGATCATGAGCGCCTGTTTCGCTTTCGCAATTACCTGGGGTGCGCCGATCAAAGATGCTTCGATCCAGGCAGGCACTTCGCCCATATGGTCGGGACTGCCGAGGTACATTGTTATCATGCTCGGCGGGTTCACGACGAACTTCGTTTGGTGCGTCCTGCTCTACATCAAGAACAAGACCGGCTACCAGTTTCTCAGTTCCAAGCTGCGCCAGGCACCACCGAGACGCGAGGACGAAGCAATCATCGAGACGGCCATTGAAGCACCGAGCGAGGAAGTCGTCGAACACGCCTCCCCAGGCGACGGCCGCAATGGCGATAACTTCGTGCCGTTGTTGCCGAATTACTTTTTCAGCGCACTCGCAGGGACAACGTGGTATTTTCAATTTTTCTTCTACGCGATGGGAGAAGTGAAGATGGGCAAGTTCAGTTTCGCCTCGTGGACGCTTCACATGGCCAGCATCATCATCTTCAGCACGATGTGGGGGTGGATTTTTCATGAGTGGAAAGGCGCCAGTCGGAAGGCCCACGGGCTCATAGCCACCGGTATCGCTACGCTCATCCTCTCGACGGTCATCATCGGGTACGGAACCCTTCTAGGCACCGGACAAACCCTGCGTGAAGTCATCGAGATGATGTTCGGCTGATCCTGCCAACCATGCCAAACCGCGTTTATCTCGCCATCGATCTCGGCGCCGAGAGCGGCCGCGTCGTCGCCGGGCTATGGAATGGCAAAAGCCTGCGCCTGGAGGAATTGCACCGGTTCCCCAACGGTCCCGTCAACCTCGGCGACTCGCTGCGATGGGATGTCGTGCGGCTTTGGGCCGAGATCAAGAATGGCCTGGCCGTTGCCGCCAAAAAGCACGGCAAGTCCGTTGTATCGGTCGGGACTGACACCTGGGGCGTCGATTTCGTCCTGCTCACCCGCCACGGCGAGATGCTCGGCCACCCTTACCATTACCGGGACGCCCGTACCAATGGCATGATGGAGCGGGCGTTCAAGAAGGTTCCGCGCGCGGAAATCTTCCGGCAAACCGGATTGCAATTCATGCAACTTAATACGCTGTTCCAGTTGCTGGCCGCCAAACAGAATACGCCGGAGCTGCTGGAGCGGGCCGACCGCCTGCTGTTCATGCCGGATTTCATCCACTGGGCCCTGTGCGACTCCCAGGTCGCCGAGTTCACCATCGCCTCGACCTCACAGTGCCTGAATCCGGTCACCCGAAAATGGGCGACGGCCTTGCTGAAAAGATTCGGCCTGCCAACGAGCATCTTCCCGGAAATTGTGCCGCCAGGAACCCGATTGGGCCGCCTGCGAGAGGGGCTGAGCGAACGGACCGGCCTCAAGAACTGCCAGGTCGTCGCCCCGCCTTCGCACGACACCGCGTCAGCCGTCGCCGGCGTGCCCACCGCCCACACCGGCAAGTCCAACTGGGCTTACCTCAGCTCCGGCACCTGGTCGCTCATGGGCGTCGAGGTGCGCAAAGCCTCTCTGTCCGCCCGCACGTCAGAGTTGAACCTGACCAACGAAGGCGGCCTCGACGGCACTTATCGGCTGCTCAAAAACATCATGGGCCTCTGGCTGGTTCAGCAGTGCAAACGCTCCTTCGATGCGCGGGGCAAAACCTACGAATACGCTCAGCTGGCGAAATTGGCAGCCAAGGCCCCTGCCCTGCGGTCTATCGTGAACCTGGACGACCCACGGTTCTTGAATCCGCCCGACATGCCGAAGGCCATGCAGGATTTCTGCCGCGAGACCGGCCAGCCCGTGCCGAAAACCGCGGGCGAACTGGTCCGCTGCGCCTACGAAAGCCTTGCGCTCAAATACAGGCAAGTGCTGGGCTGGCTCGAGGAACTCACCGTCAACCACCTTGAGGTGATTCACATCGTTGGTGGTGGCTCGAAAAGCCACATGCTCAACCAGTTCACTGCCGACGCCTGCCAACGACCGGTCATTGCCGGTCCGGTCGAAGCCACGGCGATGGGCAACCTGCTCGTCCAGATCCGGGCCAGCGGCGAACTCTCGTCCCTGGCTGAGATGCGCGAGGTCGTCCGGCGGTCGAGCCAGGTTCGGACCTATCAGCCCGGTGAGGCGGGGCCGTGGGAGGCCGCGGCAGGAACGGTTGAAGGTTGAAGGTTGAAAGTTGCAGGTTGACAGCCGTGAGCACGGCGAACTTGCAACCTTTAAGCTGCAACTTGGAACGCGAAAATCTGCGCAGAAAAACGACATTTCTGATTATAGCCATCCAGTGCGCAGCGAACGCGCATCTCTCGCAGGCACGCGGCGCGCTGAGGACAGCGCGCCCTACCTTTACGCCCTAAGCCTCAACCTCACGCCCCCTCCGCAGGAGCCCCATGGGAGAGGGTCGTTGCAGGAATGCCACTAGCGCGGCGCGCAGACCTGGTGTATCTATTCGCTGGGTTTGAATTACGAGAGATTTATGAAAACAGTAGCACTTCTTTTAACAGGTTTTGCTTGTTTCCTCGGGCGCGGCGTCCTCGCCACTGAGCAACCGCGCGGCACGCTGCTCGAACTGCATTCATGTGAATTGTATGCCGGCGGTTGCATCGTTTCCAGCGAGGCGACCCTGGGCGGGCGTCACATGGTCCGCGCATGGAACTTTACCGGCGGCAAATTCAACGGCGCGGACCTGGCGGGCCTTCAATTAGCCGTGCTCCAGTCTTCACCCGAGAACCTCGCTGTGCCGCAGGCCGACCCGGGTCAGGCGGTTGTTTACTTGCCGCAAGCAGCGACCGCCGTCCAACGCGAGGCGCTGCTCGGCTGGCTGAAGGCGTCGCAACCCGACCTTAAAGCCGCCCGGTTGCAGACCCGCACCGTCTCCATTTATTTTTCGGCCACCGGGGCTGGTTGCTTATTTTCCGCGGGAAAGTTTCTGTCGGTAAAGACGGCCGCGCGTGAAACCTGCGAGACGGGGGCTTGCGGCGAGGCGCTTTGGTACTCGCCGCGCAGCGAAACCAGCGTTTTCACCGTGGCGGTTGACCAGGCCTCGCAGGTCACCGAGCCGCTGTTGAAATTGAAATGGAATGACGCCGGCAGGCGCAGCGTGTTCCTGGCGAAATTCGGCGAGAATACGAACGCCAAAGACCTCTACGTTTCTACCGCCGATCTTTGCGGCCCGACCGGCAAGCTGTTCTGAGCTCAGCGGCCGAAGGGCTAAGCCGCGGATTGCGCGGATAACGCGGATTTCTTTTCCGCCATGCGCGGGCTCCGCGGCGGGTTGAGACAACCCGCCCTACCTCGGGTGAATAGTTCTTGCCCACCGAGAGTCCATAGGATAATCGAACGGTGGCCGGCGGCGCACTGCGCGTTCCAAGCCTGGCCGAACCTAATGATCAAACCTATGAAGAAAACCCTCTTATTCCTTACCTTGGCCGCGCTTGCCGGCACGTATTCAATCGCTCCCGCCGCGGGCGACGACGAAAAGGATTTCCAGCCTTTGTTCAATGGCAAAGACCTGACAGGCTGGAGGCTTCGCAATCCCAACGGCCATGCTTCCTGGAGCGTTCTGCCGGACGGCGTTCTGAAAAACACTGTGGAAAAGGGCATGCACGGCACCGACCTCGTCACAGAAAAGAAGTTTTGGAACTTCACGGTCCGCTACGAATACATGACGCCGGAAAACTCAAACAGCGGGTTCTACCTCCGCGGACGGCACGAAATTCAGATCCTCGGCGATTACAAGACGGGCCGGGCAACGATCAGCGGCAACGGGTCCATCTACAACTTCAAAGCGCCCGATCAGTTCGTTACCAAACCCGCCGGGGAATGGCAAACCGCCGAGGCAACCATGATTGGCAACCGAATCACGGTCATCATGAACGGGATTAAGATCCACGATAACGTGGAGTGCACGCGTGCCACCGGCAGTGAAATCGATAATAAAGTCAACGAGCCAGGCCCGATCTTTCTACAGGGTGACCACGGGACAGTGAGCTTCCGGAATATCCGGATCATGGAATTACCCAGAGAATAGGGCACGAATGGAGGCCCGTTTCTCGTGCGAGCCGACACCTGACCGCGGAACTGGTGCGATTAGAGGTGTAGAATGGGAATGAGGCGAGAAGGACAAAGCGGCAGAAGACAGCCGCACTCCAAAGCGCAAGCGAGCACCGGTGATCGCTCATGAACCCGCGAGGTCCTGGAATGCGGCTGTCTTCTGCCGCTTTGTCCTCAGCAAAGTCACGGACGTCGATGAGGGTCGCGCGCAAGCAGCGTGACAACTTGAAAACCTGGCAACCGCACCACCCAGCGCTTGCGCGATGCCGCAACCCGGTGTAATTGTCTGAACAAGCAAGTATGAACGACCCACAAACCAAGGATGCCTTGACGGTTTCCAGGCGTTCCTTTCTCAAAAGCTTCGGGACGACGGCCGCAGTGGCGGCCACTGCACAGGTCGAAGCGGTCGCCGCGGAATTGGCGAAGGCCAACACCGAGAAAACTTACGGGCCCGACGCAGTTCCGATCACACTGAATGTCAACGGCAAACCGCTCGAGCTCCAGGTGGAGCCGCGCGTTACACTACTCGAAGCGCTGCGCAACCACTCGACTCTGACCGGCGCCAAGGAGGTCTGCGACCGCGCAACCTGCGGCGCTTGCACGGTTCTGCTGAATGGCACGCCGATTTACTCGTGCTCGAAGCTCGCCATCGAGGCACAGGGTTACGAAATCACGACCGTCGAAGGACTAGCCCAGAACGGCACGCTGACGCCGGTTCAGGCGGCCTTCGTCGAACAGGACGCCCTGATGTGCGGTTACTGCACGCCCGGGTTTGTTATGAGTATGACTGCGTTGCTGCGGAAGAACCCACGGCCCACTGCCGAAGAAGTCAAGCATGCCTGCTCCGGTAACCTTTGCCGGTGCGGGACGCACCCGCGCATCATGCAGGCCGCATTCAAAGCCGCCGGGCTACCCGTAACCAGCAAAACCGAGGTGCTCCCCTATGCCAAGCTGGCCTGAAAAACGCGCTCTCATCGGCTCACACACGCGGCGTATCGATGGCCCGACCAAGGTCACCGGCGCGGCCAAGTACACTTCCGACGTCCAGCCAGACGGCTGGCTGTACGGGATGATCCTACGCTCGAAATGGGCGAAGGCCAAAATCACGAACATCAAGCTCGAGCCGGCCCTGAAAGTCCCTGGTATCAAGGCTGCGGTTCTCGCGCGGGAAGGCGAGCGCACCGTGCGCTACTACGGCGAGGAACTGGCGGCTGTTGCCGGCACGACCAAGCAGGCTTGCCTGGATGCGTTGCGCCTCATTGAGGTCGAGGCCAAACCGTTGCCGTTCGTGGTGCGCGAGGATGACGCCAAAGAGGAATCCTCTCCACGCGTTTGGGATGACACTCCCAATCTCTCCAAGCCGGGTCTCAATGAAAAGGGAGACGTGGACAAGGCATTCTCCGAATGCACGGCCATCGTGGAGGGTTTTTACACAACACCGGTTCAGCTTCATCACCCGTTGGAGACGCACGGCAACACGGTTTCCTGGACGGACGAGGGCGTGACGGCGTGGTCTTCGACCCAGGGCATCGGCAGCGTGCGCGACGGACTGGCCGACAACCTGAAGCTGCAGCACAGCCAGGTCCGCGTGATTAGCGACTACATGGGCGGCGGCTTTGGCTCGAAGTTCGGGCCCGGGGTTGAAGGCGCCCTGGCGGCGCAGCTCTCGAAGCAGGCCAAGGCGCCCGTTAAGATTATGCTGACGCGCTTTGATGAAGCGCTCGCAGTCGGCAATCGGCCGTCGAGCTTTCAGAAGATCAAGCTCGGCGCGAAAGAAGACGGCACTTTGCACGCCTATCAACTGGAGTCTTACGGCACCGCCGGCATAGGCGCCGGCGGCTCCAGCGAAGGTGGCGGCGGCGGCGCAGGTTTCCCGGCGCCTTACATTTACCAGATCCCAAACACCCGGGTGCGGCAATCCGGCGTCAACATCAACGCCGGTTCGGCGCGGGCTTTTCGAGCCCCGGGTCACCCGACCGCTTCCTACGGCATGGAGTCGATAATGGATGAGCTGGCAGTGAAGATGAACATCGACCCGGTCGAGTTGCGGATCAAGAACGACCCCTCCGAGGTCCGCCGCAAGGAATATCAATTGGGAGCGGAGCGCTTTGGTTGGAAAGAGAAGTATAAGAAGCCCGGCAGCTCGCCCGGCCCCGTGAAAACGGGTGTGGGATGCGCCGGTGCGACCTGGGGCGGCGGCGGACGCGGCACTCAGGCCGAAGCGCAGGTGAACCCCGACGGCAGCATCGAGATTCGCTGCGGCACGCAGGACCTGGGAACCGGAACCCGAACGCTGATCGCGGTGATTGCTGCCGAGTTGCTGGGGCTCAAGCTGGAGCAAATCAATGTGCGCATCGGGGATACGCGCTTCCCCCCCTCCGGCGGCAGCGGTGGCAGCACGACCGCAGCCTCGGTGTCCCCGGCCATCTACGACGTTTGCACGAAAGCGCTCGCTCAATTGCAGGAGCAGACCGGCGTGGCCGATGCCCGCGGCGAAAATTGGGCCGCGGCCTGCAAGAAACTGGGCGTCCAACCCCTCAACGTTGCTGGCCGCTGGCAGGAAGGGCTCTCCTCAAGCGGCGCCGGCGGTGTCCAGTTCGCCGAGGTTGAGGTCGATACCGAAACCGGCTTCGTCAAAGTCAAAAAGATTACCTGCGTCCAGGATGGCGGGATGTTCGTCAACAAACTCACCGCCGAGAGCCAGGTCAACGGCGGCATCATCATGGGCATCGGGTACGCCCTCTACGAAGAGCGCGTCATGGATCGCCAGTCGGGTGTCGTCCTCAATCCCAACTTCGAGACCTATAAACTTGTCGGGTTGGCCGACGTGCCGGAAATCGACGTTGTCCTCCTCGATATGCCCGAACGCGGTGTAATCGGCATCGGCGAACCCGTGACCATCCCCACGGCTTCAGCCCTAGCAAATGCCGTCGCGAACGCCCTGGGAGTGCGAGTGCCCGCCCTGCCCATCACGCCGAACCGGGTGCTGGCCGCTCTGGCGAACAAATCCAACGCGGCGCCGGCCGCGGCGAAACCGGAAGTTTAGCTTGATTCAATACTTCATGGTCAACTCCGCCACCACGACATGAAACCGTTCCAATACGCCACCGCCACCTCGCCGGCCGGCGCTCGCGAACTCGCCGGCGAAAATGGCCGGTACCTCTCGGGCGGCATCGACCTCCTCGGCGAATTGAAAGAATACATCGCTGAGCCGAAGCTCCTGGTGAACGTGAAAGCGCTGCCCGGTCTCAATAAAATAGAGCCGAGCCAGCAGCTCTGGTCCATCGGCACCAACGTCACCATCGCCGAATTGGAAGACCACCCGCAGGTAAAGCGGGTTTTCCCCGGTTTGCAGCAGGCGGCCGCGGAAGTCGGCTCCCGCCAAATCCGCAACGTTGCGACCGTGGGCGGCAACCTGGCCCAGCACTCGCGCTGCTGGTACTACCGGCATCGCGACGTGTTCTGCCTCAAGAAAGGCGGCGACACGTGTTATGCCCGCCACGGCGAAAACAAGTATCACAGCCTGTTTAGCGGCAACACCTGCATCAGCCCGGTTGTTTCCAACCTGTCGGTCGCGCTGGCGGCGCTCGAGGCCACAGTTATCGTTCAGCGTGGCGACAAACCGTCCCGGATGAGCATCGCCGAGTTCTACGCCAAGGCCTGGGACAACCCCACCGCGCATCATTCGCTCGAACACGGCGACCTGGTGCTGAAGGTCGAGGTTCCCGCGCAGCAACGCCGGAGCGCTTACCTCCAGGTCAGCGAGAAATCGATGTTCGACTGGGCACTCGTCAGTTGCGCCGCCGCTGCTAAAGTAGAAGGCGGCAAGCTCAGCCAGGCTCGCGTCGTGCTGGGCGCGGTAGCGAACGTCCCTCACCAGGTCCAGGCCGCCAACCAGTTCCTCGAAGGCAAGACCCTCGACGAAGAGACCGCCAACAAAGCCGCCGACCTCATCCTCGAAAACGCGCACGCCCTGGCTGAAAACGGGTACAAAATTCCCATGGCCCGCGCCCTCATCCGCCGCACTCTCCTGCAACTCAAAGCCTGACTATGAACGCGTCCAACCTCTGCAAACACTTGCGCAACAAATCCATGTTCATCCCGGCCCTGGCGGCGGCCGCAGAGGCCGACGACGACCCCACCGGCCACTCGCACCATTGCTGGTGCAATTGTACGCTCACCGAAACAGGCCCTGATGACCAACCGGTGAGCAACGACCGTTGCCGCTCCTCGCGGTCCTGCTTCGAAGAGTAGGAACCGGACTGGACTACTCGATTTCCTCCGTCACTTCTTTAAGGATGGCTTGCTCGCGGCGCTGGAGCAACCGGCCTTGCAATGGGAGTAATCCCCAGTAAAGGCCGCCCGCCCCGGCCAACAGCAGCACAGTTAACAGCAGGTTCACGGGCAGCCAGGGTGCCCACCCCTCGAGGGACCACAACAACTGGAACCCGGCCGGGATGAGGGTCGGTGACATCACGAGCGGCAAAACCAGCATACTGAGGAAGACAGCAAAGAAAACAATAGCTTTAGGCTTCTTCGCTTGCAACGTGGACTGCGACAGCCGATACGGAACCAGGATCGCCAGCAGATTGCAGGTCAGGCTGAACAGCATGAACGCCAGCGGCACCTGTAACAGGCCTGCCAAACAATCGAACCACGAGACCCGCAAGAGCAGTTTAGCCAACAGCAGCAGCACCAGGCCAACACCGGCCACAAACGGGAAGAAGGCCAGGTTTTTTGCCAGCAGAATATGGTGGCGGCGCGTGGGCAGCAGCACCAGCGCCCGGAATCCGTTCCGGTCCAGCCCGAACGCGTTCGACATCGCCTGTGCGAAAGAAAATGCCGCCAGCACCGCAGCGGCTGTCGCGGCGAACGCAGTCCAATAATGCGGCAGCGCGTACTGCGGCCTGGTGAATTGCGCCGAGCCCAGCGCCAGAATCATCACCAGGGGCATAATAAACGCCATCTTCAACTCCGGCGCCCGCGACAGAGAACGGAAAGTCGCCAGCGCCAGCGCCGCGGTATCATCCGGCAACCACGGCAACCGCCGTTCGACCAGCAGAGGTTTGCGCGCGCCCGTTGGGGCCAGGTGCGCCGCCACCTTCGCCTCGCCAGGCCCATGCGCGGCCTGGTAGAATCGCAGGGTCATGCGGTAAGCGCGCATCAAGCCGAGGCTCCCGAGCAGGCAGCCCGCAGCCGCCGCTCCCAGCCCCGGCCACGGGTTACCCTCCGCCATCAACATCGCTCCGTAACCAACCCACCCCGGCGGCACCACAAGGTGCGCCTGCAGGAATTCGTCCGGCAAGCCGAACGCTGCTCGCCGCCCGCGAGAGGGCGGCTGCCATTGCTCGGAGGCGGAATGACGCTTCGCTCGAAAGAGGCGCGAATTGACCACAAAGTTTGGCATTTGACTCAGCAGAATGAACCCGAGGGTAATCCAGACGATGATGGCGCGCCGCCGCCGCTTGTTCACCATCAAGGCCGCCAGCCAGCCGCGCAGGCAGTAGGTCCAGGCGGTGATCATGAAAACAAACCCCAACACCAGCAACGGAAGGAAGAGCATCCGCAGTCCGACGCCCAGCACCAGCCCGGCGCACAACCCCATCATCGCCGGCAACAGGAACACAATCGCCGGCGTCAAATGCGAGGCCACGTAGTTAAAAACGAACACCTGCTGCAAGGTCACCGGCAAGTGGAGTAGCTTGGCCAGGTCGATGCTTTCGGAGCGCTGGATTTCAACCATCAAGCCGCTCAGCCAAATGATCAAAAAGAAAAACAGCACCCCATCCCAAACCAACAGCAAAACCTGCGGGTTTACTTTGACCAGGGCGAGCCAGCCGACCAGAAATCCCCCCACCCCGGCGGCGATTCCGCCTGCCAGCAGCAGGACCAGGAAAAACATCGAAAGCGCGGCATTGACCACACCGGCTCGCGCAACGCCGTTGCGGGTGAGCCGCCAGCGCAGCCACACAATTGCCTTCACCTGCTCCCAGTTCACCGCTCGGCCTCCAGCCAGCTCAGTTTTTGCCGCTCGATTTGGTCGGCCCCCACTACCTGCAGGAATCGCTCCTCCAGCGAGCCGTTCAAGCGCAACGCCGCCATTGGCTCCTGCTCCACCAGTTTGCCCGCGGCAATGATGCCTACGTGCGTGCAAAGTTTCTCGACGATCTCGAGCACGTGCGACGTCAGAAACACGGTCGCCCCGCGCTCAACCGTCCGCTTGAGCGTGTCGCGCAGCACCCGCGAAGCGACCGCGTCAACGCCTTCGAAGGGCTCATCCAGGAAAAGCAACTCGGGGTTGGGAAGCAACGCGGCCGCGAGCGCCAGCTTCTTGCGCATGCCGTGCGAATATTCCAGCGCCAGCTTCTTTTCTTCCCCTGCCAGCCCCATCATCGCCAGCAGCTCATCGGTTCGCTCGCGAATAGTCGGGCGCGGCAGCAAGTACATGCGCCCGATAAACGTCAGGTACTCGCGCGCCGTCAGATTCTCGAACAGGCTGAGGTTCTCCGGCACCACTCCCACCCGCCGCTTGACCGTCAGCGCCCGCTCCGGGTTGCTGACGTCCTCCCCCAGGATACGCATCGTCCCCGCGGTCGGCGCCAGGAGGCCCGTCAACATTTTTATCGTCGTGGATTTTCCCGCGCCGTTGGGACCAAGAAAGCCGTAGAACGTGCCGCGCTCGACCCGCAGCTCGATGGCATCCACCGCGCGCAGCGTGCCAAAGCTCCGGGTCAACCCGCCCGTCTCAATCGCCAGATTCATGGTAGCAACACGGCGCCCATGACGCCGCGCGGCTCCACTTATACCCGGCAGCACAGCGGCGGCTCAAGGCAATTGGAGGCAGTCGTGCGAAGTATCAAACATGCAGACTAAGCGTTCTTGAGCAATTGAAGTCCGCGGACGAGAAACGCGGTCAGCGACCCCCGGCCTGGCTGCGGCTCATTCACTGGCGGCGGCAATGGAAGGAGCCGGACCACCTCCGCTCTCAGCGCGTCGCCGCTAAAAGGCAGCCCCAGGACCCCATCCGCCCCCGCCTGCAACAGCGGAAATTCATCTTCCGCAGACACTGCGACGGCAATGATTGGAACAGGAGAATGTAGCTTGATTGTGCCGACCGCTTGTGCCACCTCGGCCGTGCTGACCACTTTCGAGCGCCGGCTCGGCTCCGCGACGAGATGTCCGGGGCCGACGATCACCAGGTCAAAACATGCGCGGCTGCCGCGAGCGAGCAATTCGTCCACCCGCCCGGTCTGAACGCAATTGACGGCGGCCCGGTTATAACAGACATCCAGCACCAACGTCTGAATGAGGTTGTTCGTCCGGCGATCAGCGCTGGCCAACAGAACGTTAATCGTCTTCATAAGATTATCTTGGAATGGCATTAGCACCACCGTTGCCATCCTCAGGAATGAGAAACGATTAGAAATCCGGCAGCGCCCGGCTGATTTCGGGGCATTTTTCGCAGGTTTCGGACGTTCCGCCCGCAAGGTTTTCGCAAGTTCGCCACCAGCCTGGCCCCCTTTTCCATCGAGAGCGATGCTCCTGCGCAGCCCCCTAGCGCTCCACACCCGCCGGATACTCTGAAACCGCTGCGCGCGTCTGTCGCCTCGTCACCCCGCAACTGCCTTAAACCCATTGACTAATTCCACCCGCAACCGCTACAAAGGCTCTGTAATGATTGCACTTCAGCGAAACGAACTCTTATGACTGACTTGAAACTACTTTATGAGACCATAATCAAAGGGGACGCCAAAACGGCCCACGAGGTGACCCGGCAAGCGCTCGCTGAAGGGGTCGATCCGCTCACCCTGGTCAACGAACAGATGGTCCCCGCCATGGACGAGGTCGGCCGCCGGTTCGAGTGCAGCGATTACTTCGTGCCGGAACTGCTCATTTCCGCCCGCGCCATGAAGGCGGCGCTGGAAATCATCCGCCCGTTGCTCACCGCCCGCGGCGACAAGCCGCTGGCCCGCATCGCGATCGGCACCGTCAAGGGCGACCTGCATGACATCGGTAAAAACCTGGTCGCCTCCCTCCTCGAAGGCGGCGGTTTCGAGGTCATTGACCTCGGGGTCAACGTAACGCCTGAGAAGTTCCTGCAAACCGTGAAAGAAAAGAACGCGAACATCATAGCGATGTCCGCGTTGTTGACGACGACGATGCCGGCGATGAAAACGACCATCGAGGCGCTCAAGCAGGCCGGCGTCCGCGACCAAGTCAAGGTGCTTATCGGCGGGGCCCCCATTACCCAGAAATATGCGGAAGAGATCGGCGCCGATGGCTACAGCGAAAACGCCGTCGGCGCGGTTGCGCTCGCCAAGAAGGCGGTTGCGGCCGCGTAGTTGGTGAAGGCCGGCCAGGACTTTAACGCAAAGACGCAAGGGTGCAAAGGCGCGGAGAACCTGTCGTCCAGCGGGCTTCTTCGCAAATGGAACCTGGCGCCCCGGAATTATATAGGCCAGAGTCCGATGAACCCGCTCATTCAAATGATTCTCGCCGGTGGACCCGTCGTCACCGATGGTGCCTGGGGCACGCAATTGCAGGCGCGCGGCCTCGGAATCGGCGAGTTCCCTGACCTCTGGAACCTGACCCATCCGGACCGAGTCGGAGAGGTGGCCAGCGCGTACGTCGCAGCCGGCAGCCAAATCATTCTCACCAATACCTTCGGCGCGAATCGGATTCGGTTGAGAGAGCAGACCGCAGCGGACAAGGTCGCGGAAATCAACGTTCGCGGCGTCGAACTCTCCCTCCAGGAGGCCAAAGGACGCGCTCGCGTCTTCGCCTCGATGGGTCCCAGCGGCAAACTGCTGCCCGGCGGCGAGGTCACGCCCGAGGAACTCCGCGCGGCCTTTGCAGAACAAGCACAATCGCTGGCCAAAGGGGGCGCTGATGCTCTCGTACTCGAAACCATGTCCGACCTCGATGAGGCAAAGTTGGCCGTGAGCGCGGCGCGGGAAACCGGCCTGCCGGTCGTCGCTTGCATGGTCTTCGACACCGACAAAGACAAAGACCGCACGATGATGGGCAACACACCCGAACAAGCGGCTGAAGTGCTGACCCAGGCGGGAGCCGATGTTCTCGGCGCGAATTGCGGGCAAGGCATTGCCGGCTTCGTCTCCATCTGCAAACGGTTGCGAGCCGCCACCGACCGCCCCATCTGGATTAAAGCCAACGCCGGACTGCCCACCCTGGTCGATGGCCGCGCGCAATACACCACCACGGCGGAAGAGTTCGCTCGCTACATCCCCGAGCTCATCAAGGCCGGCGCCAGCTTTCTGGGCGGCTGCTGCGGCACCACTCCAGCATTCATCACCCAAATCACCCGCTCCCTTTCTCCATTAATCCACTAATCCATTAATCCTTTCCTCCAGCCCCCCTGCGCTTTTGGAACTATCAACTACCAACCGCCCCACCACTCCATCACTCCGTCACTCCACCAATCCACACCCCTCCCCCATGACCAGCCGCGAACGAGTCCTGGCCCACCTCGAAGGCCGCCCGGTTGACCATCTTCCGCTCATGCCCATCACGATGATGTTCGCCTGCAACCTCAGCGGCGCCCGGTATCGCGATTATTGCACCGATTATCAGGTCCTGGTGGAGGGACAGATTCGTGCCTCCGAACAATTCTGCTTCGATTACGTCAACACCATGTCCGACCCGGCCCGCGAGGCGGCGGATTGCGGCGCGACGGTGGAATTTTTTGACCAGCAGCCCGTGGCCATCATCGAGGAACAGGCGCTCCTGGCCGACAAATCCAAACTCGCCTCACTCAAAATCCCGGACCCGCTCGGCGGTGGCCGCATGCACAATGGCATCAAGGCACTCGCGCTCTTCAAGGAACGCGTCGGCAAAGAGAAGATCATCGAAGGCTGGGTTGAGGGGCCCATTGCCGAGGCGGCGGACCTCCGCGGCATCAACACGGTGATGATGGACTTCTTTGATGACCCGGCCTTTGTCCGTGATCTTTTTGCATTTGTGGTCGAGATGGAACTGCGGTTCGCCCGCGAGCAAGTCAAGGCGGGCGCGGACATCATAGGCATCGGGGACGCCGCGGCCTCGCTAATCAGCTCGCAGCTCTACACCGAGTTTGTCTGGCCTTACCAGAAAAAACTGGTGGATGGCATTCACGCGCTGGGTTCCAAAGTCCGCCTGCACATTTGCGGCAACACGCGCCGGCTGCTCGACGGCATGGGCAGGCTCGGATGCGAAATTGTCGACCTGGACTCGCTGGCCCCGCTTTCCGAAGCGCGCAAGCAGATGGGGCCGAACCAGGTGCTGCTGGGCAACCTCAACCCGGTGTCAGTCCTGCGAAACGGCGACACGGCCGGAGTCACCGCCGCAGTTGCGGAGTGTCATCAGCAGGCCGGACCCCGGTTCATAGTCGGCGCCGGCTTCGAGGTCCCGCGCGACACCCCCGCCGAGAACCTTCGAGCTCTGTGCGAGTACGCACATACACACAATCCGTAAGCCGAAACCGCAGCGATGGTGATGGCCAAAAACAATGCCAGGACGCACAAGAACAATTCTTTTTGCGATTCCTAGCGCCTTTTTGTGGCAATTCTAGCCCTCGCTTTCGCGGCTTCTCGTGTCCTTCCGCGGCAATTGATCGGTTCACTGCTTCGCACCGGCTGGCACCAATCGCATCAATTCCCACGGCTCCTTTACATACGGTGGGGTCGCGCCCGCCGAGATCATCGGGGAACGGGCGCCAAACCACGCCCGAAGCCGCATTTGTGCCACCTTCAGTTTGTTGGAGAAATCGAACGCCGGTTCGCGGCCGGGATCCAATCCCCAGGTCCAAACCGTCTCGTCTGCCGTCACGCCCATCGCCGTGCCGCCCCCGCCCCACAGGGAGACCCAGTCCGAACGTTTGCCTACCCGTCGCCACTTCTCGTCTGGTGCGGCTGTCCGCAGACCACCCGCATAATCCTTCTCCCAGAGTGTTCCATCCGGGCGCACCTCGTAAAGCATCGGCTTGCCCGCCATCGCAACCGCAGTCCGATTCGCTGCGGAGTTGGTGGCGACCAACCTGCAGCTCGACGCCGCGGGCGCGTCCGGGTCCGCCGCGGCGAACGTCGGGTCCCATAACTCGCCGGAACGATTCCGCACCAGCGGCGATGACGAGGGCGTGAACGCGATCCAGTTGGTCTCAGCGCAAACGCGAGTCGGCGTCGCAAAATTCTTCATCGCGCTCCGAGTGCCGCTGCTGCCGCGAAACCAAACCGCTCCCCAAACCCAGAGGGTGCCGTCGGTCCGAATCGCGAAGGTACTGCTCCAATACCCGCATACGGCGGACCAGTCATTATTCGTGCCCACTTGGACCAGATTGGTCTGGCTCGGCCCCGGACCGTTCCCCAATTGATTCACCGTGTTTTGTCCCCAGGCCCATAACGTGCCGTCTTTGCGTAACGCCACTGAATGACCCAGCGATGCCGCGATCCCCACCCAATCATTTCCCGCCTCCACTCGCTCAGGCTCAGTGCTCAAGCGGCCGCCGCGCGACCCCCACTCCCAAATCGTTCCATCCGCCCGCAGCCCGGCGCAGTGGCGGCCTGCCGGTGCAACCTCGACCCAGTCCGAGCTGGTGCCAACACGCTCAGGAACCGCCGCTCGGGGCAATTGCGAACCTCCCGCCTCCCCCCAACGCCAAAGCGACCCATCCGGCAAAATCAAAAACACGCCGCCGACTCCCGGGAACACGCGCAGCGGCCCCTTGTTCTGCGTGACGGCCACAGCCACCGGCGGCGGAAAACTCGGATGCGGTCGCAGCCAAAGCCTCGCGCTGCAAACCACGAGCAACCCGGCTGCGACCACTGCTGCAGGTTTCCTCCAGCCTCGCTGCCCGGACCACCGGGACCGCAGGGGTCCCCTTCCGTGCGCTTCCACGGTAGCTCCAGTGTCTGCCGTCCTCCGTTCCCGAATGGTCTCTCCTCCTGCCCTAACCCCGACCGAGTTTAGGAGACGAGGTAACGAGTCCCTGCTCCTTCTGTCACTCACCCACCGCCCGAACCGCGACGCAGTCGGGTTGAACCGGCGAAGCGCTATCTTGCGAAACCTCGTCCGGAGCTGCCACCACGCACTCAGACCGTAAACAAGATCGGCGGCGAGACTGAACCCGAACCACAAACCCACGTAAAACTTCCATCCCGGCGACCATTGCGGGCCCCCCGTCACTGTCAGCGCCGACCACAGGTTAATGACACCCACCACAATGCCGAACAGCGCCCACGGAACAACCAGCACTCGCACCAGCGTGCCGATGGTTGCATGATTATGATTCTTTGAAGTCAGCGCCCGCATCATCCCCACCCCAACCAACGCAACCAGGTCAGCCACCAGAACCACCAGCACCGCGAGCCACGGAACCAGCGTCTGCGCGATCGGCGAGCGCCGGTGTAGCACCCACAGGAAAACCAGCTCGACGCCGATAACAAACAGCAACGGTTTAAGAAACTGCCGCCGCAGCGCCAACACCTGACCGCGCAGAATCTCCCCCACCGTCAGCGGCACCGACAACAGCAACTCCACCGCGCCTGACCTCTGGTCATCCGCCAGCTCCTGTCCCGCCTCGATCGCGACCCAAACCTTGAACGTGAAGTTCAACATCAGCGCGGTCAGCACGAATTCGACCTCGTCCAACCACATCTTCCCCGAAGTCAGCCACCCTACCACCCACCAGGCCGCCAACAAGCCCAGGAAAGTCCAGACGTGGACCGGTTTGAGCCGCACGCGGGCCGCCAGCCAATAGAACGCATTCACGTCCAGCAGTTGCCTCCGATACGCCGGCCGCCTGGCCGGCTCGCCAAAATTCCACGCCTGCCATAACTCGCGCCAGCGGTTTCGGCTCGAACGTGTCGGCTGGTCTTGCCACGACAGCGGCACGACCCAGCTCGCTGCCAGCACCAGCAACCACGTCAGACCATGAATGACACCAACGGCCTGCCAGTAATGAACCCGCTCGATGCCGTAAGCGGCGTCAAATGACAGGTAGAAGGCATACGGCGGACAAGAAAAGAGCAGCTCGGGAATCAATCGATGCGACGGTGCAAAGTAAGCGAACGCCGACGCGCAGGCCGGCGGCACAGCGATGACTAGCAACAACAACAGAAAATTCGCCGCCATCGCCCGCCGAAAGTCGCGCGTCAGCGCCGAACCGAGCATCCCGATCCCAAGCGATAGCAGGAACGTATCGACCAGCACCAGGGCCATCCGCCAGAATTCCCCGCTCGTGATGCCCCCAAGCAGCAAGCAAACCGACAGCACCGGCAGCACCGCCAGTAACCCGTAGAATCCGCCCAACGAGGTAGCCACCAGCTTGCCGAGAACGACGTCATGACCCTTTAGGTCGGTCAGAAACAATAGCCCGAGCGTCCCTTCGCGTTTCTCCAGACTCAGGCAATCCGCCGTGGCGCGACGGCCATAAGCCAGGCAATAAAGCATCAACAGCCCGGAAAGCCCCTGGAAAATGAACTTGCCCGTTTGCTGCGGCGAAACGCTCCCCAGCGTGATCGTGAACGTCGCCGTGCCGACGCCCGTCGCCAACAGCGCGATTCCCAGCCGCGTCCAATACGTCCCGCGCCGTCGCGCCGCCACCCGCAACTCGCGCTCAACAATGGGCAAAAACGTCATTTGGCTGAGCGGTCAGTGGTTGAACATGCAGCGTCCAATTCTTATTCCAAGTGTAGGGTCTCCCAGTTGGATGGTCCAGCCGGAGCAGCCGCACTCTACGGGTCGCCGGTGCCCAGAAGACTGCTATCGCTTGAACGCTAAATCTCGTGCCGGGGAAACCCCGCGAGCCAAGTCAATAGGTCCAACATAAGTTTGAGCTGGCACTCGGTTGCGCCCTGAGAGAAGAATCCAATCATGAAGTTGAACCTGGTTACCCTCTCCATTCTAATCACGCTGCCGGTCGCGTTTACCTCGAGCCGCGCGAACGCTGCCGAAACCGTCTGGATTTCTTCCCTCGACTTCTCGCCCATTCTCCAGGGCTGGGGCAAACCGCAGGCGGACAAATCGGTCACCGGAAAACCGCTGTCCGTCGCCGGCGACACCTTCGAGCGTGGAGTCGGCACTCACGCGGACAGCCTCGTCCGACTCGACCTGAAAGGCGGCTCCGAAAGGTTCTCCGCCAGTGTCGGCGTCGATGATGCCGCCGCGAAGGATACCGCGCGCCTGGTCTTCAAAGTCGTGGGCGACGGCAAGACCCTGTGGAAAAGCGGTGTGATGAAACTGGGCCAGCCCGCTGAATCGGTCGATTTGGATGTCAAAGGAATCAAGACTTTGCTGTTGAAGGCGGATGTGTCGGGGACGAGTGTCGCCTACGCGCACGCCGATTGGGCAGACGCTAAGCTGCTCATCACCGGCGAACGGCCGGCCATTACCGGACCGCCTCCTGAGCCCGCCGTCATTCTCACTCCCAAACCGCCGCGCACGCCGCGTATCAACGGGCCGCGCATTTTCGGCGTCCGCCCGGGCCACCCTTTCCTATACACTATCCCCGCGACCGGCGACCGTCCGATGACCTTCGAAGTGAGAAACCTGCCCAAAGGGCTGTCCGTTGATCCGCGCACCGGTCAGATTACCGGCAGCCTCACGAAACCCAGCGATTACCTTGTTACTTTCCGCGCGGCGAATGCGCTCGGACGGGTGGACCGGAAATTCAAAATCGTCTGTGGCGACACCCTGGCTCTCACTCCCCACATGGGCTGGAACAGTTGGTATGTTTGGGAAAACCACGTCACCGACGCCATCATGCGAGCGGCGGCGGACGCGATGGTCGGCAACGGCCTTCGCGACCACGGCTACGAGTACGTCAACATCGACGATTGCTGGGCCGTCAAACCGGGCGCCGCCGACCCGGCCCTTGGAGGCGAGCCGCGCGACCCCCAGGGCCGCGTCAACGCCACCGGGCGGTTTCCCGATATGAAATCCCTCACCGGCTACATCCATTCCAAAGGCCTGAAAGCCGGCATCTACACCTCACCCGGCCCCCTCACGTGCGCCGGCCACGTCGGTGCCTACCAGCACGAGGAACTCGACGCGCGCCGCTTCGCCGAATGGGGATTTGATTTCCTGAAGTACGACTGGTGTTCCTACGGCAACATAGCCAAAAATCCGGACCGCGACGCCCTCGAAAAACCATATCAGCTCATGGGGGATATCCTGCGCCGGCAAAACCGCGACATCGTCCTCAACCTCTGCCAATACGGTATGGGTAGCGTCTGGGAATGGGGCAAACAAGTCGGTGGCCATAGCTGGCGCACCGCCGGCGACCTCGGCGGCTCCTTCGAAGGCATCCCCGCAGCGCTCTTCCGCGATGGCTTCGACGTCTATTCCCGCAATCAGCTTCATAAATTCGGCGGCCCGGGCGGCTGGAATGACCCCGATTACCTGCTGTTGGGCTATCTCAGCAATTGGAAAGGCCAGACGGCCTCCACCCCGCTAACCCCCAACGAACAATACACCCACGTCTCCCTCTGGTGCCTCCTCGCTGCGCCACTCATCTTCAGCGGCGACATCACCCGGATGGATAACTTCACCCTCAGTCTCCTCACCAACGACGAAGTCCTCGACGTGGACCAGGACCTGCTCGGCGAACCGGGCCGCCGCGTCGCCATCGACGAAGACCGCGAGATCTGGGTCAAGGACCTCGAAGACGGCTCCAAAGCTATTGGCCTTTTCAACCGCGGCGAAGCCGAAACCGAAGTTATCGCCAGGTGGCCCGAACTGGGCCTCACCGGGAAACAAATCGTCCGCGACCTCTGGCGCCAAAAAGACCTTGGCACTTGCGAACGCGAATTCACAGCCCTCGTCCCGCGCCATGGAGTCGTCTTCGTTCGGCTTAGACACTGACTGGCTCTTCGAAACCCAATTCTCACGCCTTGCGCCGTCCACGGACGAGAAAGGTAGGGCGCGTCTGTCCTCAGCGCGCCGCGAATACTGCGCTCGAGTTTGGTTCCGGCGACGCCGGCCTGGCGAGCTGGCGTCAAGAGTAGTGTGTAAAAGCTGGGAGCGGGTGACGGGACCAATGTTTGTTCATGCGATCAAAGACGCTGTAGAGGATACGTTCACAACTGCTGCGGGTGGTAAAGGCGCACATGGTGC
>Ga0210409_10001072_pt1 | contig 38283 bp, 37 predicted proteins | sample IncBWH17MmetaG_FD_161649 | JGI IMG/M metagenome (GOLD analysis project Ga0210409, IMG submission 161649) | Forest soil microbial communities from Barre Woods Harvard Forest LTER site, Petersham, Massachusetts, United States - Inc-BW-H-17-M | ecosystem: Environmental > Terrestrial > Soil >... | reverse complement strand
AGAAAGTAACAAAATGGAAAGCGAAATATATGGCAGGATACAGCGTGAGTCAACCCGAACAGCACCCCGGAAGCCGAGATGCTGCCGCCGCAATCACGTGGTTGTCAACAAAATACCTGTATTCTGCCAACCTCCTTGCTACAATCGCGCCTATGGCAAATTCCAAATCGATACGGCTCAGAGTGTTGCAAGGCGAGACAATCGCCTTCGGTCCCGGCAAGGCAGCGCTGCTGCTGGCGATACAGCAAAGCGGTTCGATTTCCGCGGCGGCACGGTCCATCGGCATGTCCTACCGGCGTGCCTGGCTGCTGGTGGAAGCCATGAACCAATGCTTCCGCCAGCCCCTGGTGGCGACCGCCACCGGCGGCGCCAAGGGCGGCGGGGCGCAGGTGACGGCGCTGGGGCAGGAAGTCCTGGTCCGCTATCAAGCCATGCAGGAGCGGGCGGAAGCGGCGGTGGCGACCGACATGGCGTATTTTTCCGGGCTGATGACGGCCGGCGGCGCCGCAGAGTCGCAAAGCTAATTCCCTGCACTTCCACACGATCATCTTGCCGATACCGACCATGCTTTCAAGCAGCACACTCCGCAGCACACTCCTTGGTTACCGCATCCGCCTGCAGCGCCTGTTTCATTTTTCCGAAAGCCATTCCATGCTGCTGTGGGCGGCCGTGGTCGGCTTTCTGGGCGCGCTGGCGACTGTCCTGTTCCGCGAGTGCATCTACGGCCTGCAATGGCTGCTGACTGGCCAGAGCGGCAGTTTTGTCGCCATGGCAAAAAGCTTGCCGTGGTGGATGCGGCTGGTGCTGCCGGTGGCCGGCGGCCTGGTCGCCGGCGCCATCCTGGTGCTGGCCAAGCGGGTGCCGACCAGCGCTACCTCGGATTACATGGAAGCGGTAGCGATCGGCGACGGCAATATCCCGGTGCGGCAGAGCCTGCTGCGCAGCCTGTCTTCATTGGCAACGGTGGTGACCGGCGGCTCGATCGGACGCGAAGGGCCGATGGTGCAGCTGTCGGCGCTGGCGGCCTCGCTGGTCGGCCGCTTTACCCATTTCAGCCCTGCGCGCTTGCGCCTGCTGGTGGCGTGCGGCGCGGCGGCGGGGATTACCTCGGCCTACAATGCGCCGATTGCCGGCGCTTTTTTTGTGACGGAGATCGTGCTGGGTGCGATCGTCATGGAAAGTTTCGGGCCGGTGGTGGTGGCCTCGGTGGTGGCCAACATCACCATGCGCGAACTGCCCGGCTATCATCCGGCTTACGAGATGCCGCCATTCCCGCCGCTGGCCGGGATCGAGATCATCTGGTTCGTACTGCTGGGGATCATGGCCGGCGTCGCCGCGCCGCAATTCCTGCGCCTGCTGGCGGTTTCCAAGCAAGCATTCGGCAAGACCGGCTTGCCCTTGCCGCTGCGGCTGGGCGTCGGCGGCCTGCTGGTCGGCCTGATTTCGATCTGGATGCCGGAGGTCTGGGGCAACGGCTATAGCGTGGTCAATTCCCTGCTGCATACGCCATGGCTGTGGTGGAGCGTGCTGCTGGTGCTGCTGCTCAAGGTGCTGGCGACCTGCATCACCACCGGCTCCGGCGCGGTCGGCGGCATCTTCACGCCGACGCTGTTCGTCGGCGCCGCCATCGGCTATCTGTTCGGCCAGCTGCTGCACATGCTGCTGCCGGGCATGACCTCGGCGCCGTTCGCCTATGCCATGGTGGGCATGGGCGCCTTCCTGGCGGCGGCCACCAGCGCGCCGCTGATGGCGATCCTGATGATTTTCGAGATGACCCTGAGCTATCAGGTGGTGCTGCCGCTGATGCTGTCCTGCGTGGTGGCTTACTTCGTGGCGCGCAGCATCAACGGCGCCTCCATGTACGACATCACCATCAAGCGCAACCGCGATGCGCAGGAGCGGGTGCGGCTGCGCGGCATCCACATGAGCGAGCTGATCCGGCCGGCCGATACGGTGCTGCCGCTGACGGCGTCGTTCTCTGAAATCAGCGGCCTGTTCCTCAAGTATCCGGTGAAATACATTTATATCGTCGACGACCGCAACCGCTATTGCGGCGTGGTGGCGCTGCAAGACATTACATCCTGCCTGCTGGAAAAAGCCGACACCCAGGCCAAGGTGGCCGAGGATTTCGTGCGGCGCGAATTCCTGCATGTGGTTACGCCCGACATGTCGCTTGGCGATGCCTTGCAATCCTTCCTCGACCATCAGGGCGAACGGCTGCCGGTGGTGCGCAGCCATGAAGATCCGGAACTGCTGGGGGCGGTCTACAAGACATCCTTGCTGGATGCTTATTTCAGGCTGGACCGCTCGCACGAGCTGCGGGCCTAGCCGGGAAAGCTGTTTGGCCAATGTCTGCAAGACATTCCTTAGACAATGCCGTCATCCCCGCGAATGCGGGGATCCATGTTAATGTATATAACGACAAGAATGGATTCCCGCGTTCGCGGGAATGACTATTTGACATAAATTTACCTTGCAAGCGCTGCAGATGGCCGCACTTTGCTCTATATTGGACGCCGGACCGCGGCTGTGTCTGGCGCCGCCGTTCCGCAACCACCATCAACCATGAGGAGCATCTATGGAAATTCTGGGAACCATCATCGTAGGCTTCATCGTCGGCGTGATCGCTAAACTGATACACCCCGGACGCGAGAACATGGGTTTTATCGTCACCACTTTGCTGGGCATCGCCGGCTCCTTCCTGGCCGGCTATGTCGGCCAGGCGCTGGGCTGGTATCACGCCGGCCAGGGCGCCGGCTTCATCGGCTCCATCATCGGCGCCTTCGTGCTGCTGCTGATCTACGGCTTTGTCAAAGGCAAGGCAGCCAGCTGATGCTGGATCGCCTGCCATGGCGCAAGCCAGCCCGGCAGACCGCGGGCGCACTGCTGCCGGCGTCCGACACGGCGCTGCATGCGGTGCGCCTGCGCTGCCGCCAGATGGTGGCCAAGCGCGCGCTGCTGTCGGCCGGCGCTTCTGCCTTGCCGATCATGGGCGTCGATATCGCGGTCGATATCCATCTGCTGTCGCGCCTGATTGAAGACATCAATGCGGCCTTCGGCCTGACGCCGCAGCAGATCGAAAAACTCCAGCCCAAGCTGCGGGTGGCCACGTATAGCACCATCGTCGGCCTTGGCAGTACGCTGGTAGGGCGGGTGGTGACGCGTGAGCTGCTGCTGAAAATCCTGACCCGCAGCGGCGTCAAGATCGTTTCCAAGAACGCCACCCGGCTGGTGCCTATCGCCGGCCAGATGGTGTCGGCGGCGATCGGCTTTTCCGCCTTCAGGGCGATCGGCAACAAGCATATCGAAGCCTGCGTCGCGGTGGCGGAACAGATGTTGAAAGTGCAAGCCGCCGGCGAATGAGTTGCCGCTCTGGCATGCGCCGCTTGCAGAGCGTGGCGGCGAGGCCGCTGCATCCTTCTCCGCCATCCCGCGCTGCAATGTTAGAATGCGGGTCGTTTGCGCTGCGGGACACTGGAAACAGCTGCTCCCGCGCGACTTTACCGCACTTCTGCACGCCAGCCGGGCCCGCCATACCGTTACCACGTTGCGCACCGGTTCTTTGATGTAGAGTGTGGCAACACACTTCACCACGATAGAGTTCCCTATGTTGAGTTACCGCCATGCCTTCCATGCGGGCAATCATGCCGATGTGCTGAAGCACTTGGTCACCATCCAGCTGTTGCGTTACCTGGGCCAGAAGGATACCTCCTACATGGTCATCGATACCCACGCCGGCGCCGGCGTGTACGCGCTGGACGGCGGCTATGCCTCGAAAAATGCCGAGTACGAGTCCGGCATCAGCCGCCTGTGGGACCGCAAGGACCTGCCGCCGGCGGCAGCCGAGTACGTGGAGATCGTCAGGCAGCTGAATCCGGACGGCAAGCTGCGCTATTACCCGGGTTCGCCGTATTGCGCCGATGCCGTCATGCGCGAGCAGGACCGTCTGCGCCTGTTTGAATTGCACCCGAGCGACGGCAAGATCCTGACCGACAATTTCCGCCGTCTGGATGCGGAGCGCAACCCGCGTGGCAACGGTCGTGGCAAGCGCGTCATGATCCAGCTGGGCGATGGCTTCCTCGGCCTGAAGGCCTTGCTGCCGCCGCCGTCGCGCCGTGGGCTGGTGCTGATCGATCCGCCCTACGAGGTGAAAGAAGACTACCGCCACGTCAAGAACACCATCGAAGACGCGCTGACGCGTTTCTCCACCGGCACTTACGCCGTCTGGTATCCGCTGCTGAACCGCATGGAGTCGCGCCAGATGCCGGACAAGCTCAAGCGCATGAAAGCCAACGGCTGGCTGAACGTCACGCTGACCGTGAAGACACCGTCGCCGGACGGTTTCGGCCTGCACAGCAGCGGCATGTTCGTAATCAACCCGCCGTGGACGCTGGAGCCGATGCTGAAGGAACTGATGCCCTATCTGGTCAAGGTGATGGGCACCGACTCCGGCGCCGGCTTTACCCTGGAATCGGGGCAGACCAAGGCGGTCGATACCGGTACCCGGCGCGTTTGAGCGCAGGCGGCGGTTCTGGCCTGACCGTTCAAACTTCTGGTTTGAAGGTCAGCACCGCCCCATTCATGCAATAACGTAGTCCAGTCGGTTTCGGGCCGTCGTCGAAGACGTGGCCGAGGTGGCCGCCGCAGCGGCGGCAGTGCACTTCGGTACGCGTCATGCCTAGCGTGCTGTCGCTGCGGGTGGCGATGGCGTTCGGCAAGGGCTGCCAGAAACTGGGCCAGCCGGTGCCGCTGTCGAATTTGCTCTTGGAAGAAAAGGCTGCCAGGTCGCAGCCCGCGCAAAAGAAGGTGCCGGCGCGTTTTTCATGATCGAGCGGGCTGGAGAACGGCCTTTCGGTGGCTTCCTGCCGCAGGATGGCATACTGGGTCGGATTCAGGCGCTGCTTCCATTCGGCATCGGTATGCATGATTTCATATTTTTCCGCTGCGCCGGCGCGCCAGCCCAATGTCGCCAGCATGCTCCCCAACAGCAGGCCGCCGCCGGTCCTGAACATCATGTTGCGTCGGGTTTGCATGACAATCTCTCCTTTATCGCATCAATGGTAGACCCAGATCGTGCTGGCGCAGTCTGGGTTCCGCACTCGTGGGGCCATGTAATCCATATACGAAGAAATCTGGCGGGCGGATGCAAGCGGCCTGCCTCCAGTTTGCGCCGATTTTCGCCGGCTTGCTGGCCGTAGTCGCCTGCCTCAGAGCAGGGGAGATGAATTACCCAGAGAGGTTTCTTTGCGGAAATTTCCTTGGGTTTCGCGCAATCCACTGTTGTCAATGCCCGTCAACCGTATAGGTGTATTGCGCAGTTTTTAAGTCTCGGCGGGAAAATGGACGGATAATGCGGATCCTGTTTCAATCACGCCCGGATTTCCAGACGCAATCTGCGGCAGTATTATCTATTTGATATGGCGTCGACATAATAATGACAACTACGAAAAAAAACTATCCAGCGACCGAGGGCCGGGTAGCGCTGCAAACCAAGACAAGATTGCTGACTACCCTGATTGCCGCCGCCCTTGCCTCCGGCATGGCGCATGCGCAAAGCGATCCGGAACAAAAGAGCCAAGGGCCAGGGCAGAGCGCCCAGCCGCAAAATGACGCCACGCTGCCGACCGTGACGGTGACAGGCGCCGGTCCCGCCGCCGACAGCTATCGCAAGGCTTCAGCCGGCGTCGCCAGCTTCGGCGCTGCCTCCATGCTCGATACGCCGGCCTCGGTCTCGGTAGTCACCCGCACCCAGCTCGACGACCAGCAAGCCCGTTTGCTGAGCGATGTCGTGCGCAACGACGCTGCCGTCGGCAACAATTACACGCCGGTCGGCTACTACGAAAATTTCAGCATCCGCGGTTTTCCGCTGGATTTGGCGACCAGCATGCAGATCAATGGCATGAGCATTGCCGGCGAACAGAACGTGGCCTTGGAAAACAAGGAAAGCGTCGAGATCCTGAATGGTATGGCTGGCCTGCAGAGCGGCATGACGCCGCCCGGCGGCCTGATCAACTATGTCACCAAGCGGCCGGCCGACGTGCGTTCGATCACGCTGGAAACCGATGCCCGCGGTTCGCGCTACCTGGCGACCGATATCGGCACCCTGTTCGGCGAGCAGAAGCAGTTCGGCCTGCGCATCAATGCTGCTCACGAGAGCCTGCATTCCTATGTCAACAACGCCGACGGCGAACGCAATTTCGCCTCGCTGGCGGCCGACTGGGTGATCAGCCCGCAGGCGCGCCTGCAGTTCGACGCCGAGTACCAGCACCGCGAGCAGCGCTCCGCGCCGGGTTATCAATTGTTGGGCGGTACTGTTGTCCCGAGCAATGTCTCGCCTTCGACCCTGCTGGGCGCGCAGCCATGGGCCAAGCCGGTGACGATCAACTCCGTCAATCTCAACACGCGCCTGGATCTTGACCTGGTGCCGGACTGGCACGCTTATGTGGCGGCCAGCCGCAGCCGCGTGGTGATCGATGATAATTCCGCCTTTCCGTATGGCTGCGGCTATGGCGCTACCTGCGGCGAGGGTGGCACCCCGGCCCGTTATTTCAGCGCTGGCGGCGATTTCGATATCTACGATTACCGTTTCCCGGACGATACCCGGCGCAACGATCAGTTGCAGGCGGTGCTGCAAGGGAAGCTGGACACCGGCAAGATCCGCCACGACCTGACTCTGGGAGCGAGCATGTTCCGCCGCACCGTGTCGCAGAGCGATGGCGTCAACGAGTATGTCGGCAGCGATAATATCTATAACCCGAATCCGATCGTCTACGCGCCGTCGCCGCTGACGCCGGATGCCTCCACGCTGCGGCTCGACAGCCGGCAAAAGGCGCTGTTTGCGGTCGACCGCATCAGCCTGACGCCGCAATGGCAGGTGATCGCCGGCGCGCGCCAGGTATGGCTCAACGAGCGCGCGTTCGATGCCACCGGCGCCGCTGCCCGTACTACCGAGAAATCCTTGCTGCTGCCGCAGCTTGCGCTGGTCTACAAGCCGCAGGCTGATCTCGCGCTGTACACCAGCTACAGTAAAGGCCTGACCATGGGCGGCCAGGCGCCGTTCTGGGCCGAGAATGCCTATGCATTCCTGGCGCCGACCGTGTCGCGCCAGGTCGAAGCCGGCGTCAAGTACGAGTGGCGCGACCAGCTCAGCCTGAGCGCGGCGCTGTTCCAGATGACCAAGCCCTACGAATATCCGAAGCCGGACGAGAATGGCTATACCTACACCCAGCAAGGCAGCGAAACCCACCGCGGCCTGGAGCTGAGCGCCGCCGGCCAGGTCACCAGGCAGCTGCGGCTGACCGCCAGCGTGGCCCTGATCCAAGCGCGCGCCGCCGATACCGGCACGCCAGCCTATGATGGTCATCAGGTCATCAACGTGCCGCGCCTGCGTACCGCGCTGTATGCATCATATGCACTGCCGCAGGTCACCGGGCTGAGCTTGCTCGGCGGCTGGCAGTACAGCGCCAGCAAGGCGGCGACGCGCGAAGGCGATGTCAGCGTTGCCGCCTATAGCGTGTTCGACGCTGGCCTGCGCTACAAGACCAGCCTGGCGGGACATCCGACGGTGCTGCGCCTGAGCGTGGACAATCTGTTCGACAAGCGTTATTGGAAAGACGTCGGCGAATATTTTGGCGACAGCTATCTGCACCTGGGGGCGCCGCGCAGCGTGCGGCTGTCGGTCCAGTACGACTTTTAAGGGCAGGATGGAAGCGGCATGAAGGATGCAAAACCAGACGACGCCAGCGGCCTGCCTGCCGTGCTGAGCCATGGCATGGGCATGGACGCGGTGGCGCCGAGCTGGCCCACCTTGACGCTGGACGAAGTGGCAGGCCTGCTGCGCCGTTATCCGCAGGCGGGCGCCGTAACGCGCCTCGGCTGGCACAGTCCGCGGCCCTTTTCCAGCGCCTGTGTGGCGGACACCGATTCCGGTCCGCTGTTCATCAAGCGCCTGCTGCGTGAGATACGGAGCGTCGGCGAGCTGATGGACGAGCACCGCTTCATGGCCCATCTGCGGACGAACGGGCTGGCCGTCAGCGAAGTGCTGAGCGCCGGCGACGGCAATACTGCCGTTGCCGACGGCGGTTGGAGCTATGAAGTGCAGCGCCTCGGGCAGGGCGTCGACCGCTATCGCGACGCCACCTCATGGACGCCGTTTCTCAGCTGCGTGGACGCCGCCGCCGCCGGTCGCGAACTGGCCTTGCTGCATCTGGCCGCACGCGGCTATGACGCACCGGCGCGCAGCACCAGGCTGCTGGCTTCCGGTTTTACCTTGTTGAATGCAGAGCAGCCGCAAGAAGTGCTGGAGCGCATCCAGACCTACATCGGGCAGCGGCCGGCATTGACCGACTATCTGGCGTCGCGCGACTGGCGCGCCGACGTCAGCCGCGTGCTGCTGCCGTTCCATGCCCGCCTCAGTCCCTTGCTGCATGGCCTGGCGCCGTTGTGGACGCATAACGACTGGCATGCCTCCAACCTGCTATGGCAGGCCGAGCCGGCGCCGGCAGCCGTCAGGACAGTGCTGGATTTCGGCCTGGCCGACCGCACTTGCGCCGTCTACGATCTGGCCAATGCGATTGAGCGCAACCTGATCGAATGGCTGGCCTTGCCGATGGCAAGCGGCGACCAGCGCCATCTGGTGCACATCGACCAGCTGGATGCCATGCTGGATGCTTATGAAGCAGTGGCGCCTTTGTCGGCCTTGGGAACAGCCGCATTGCCTGCGCTGCTGCCCTTGGTGCATATCGAGTTTGCGCTGTCCGAGCTGGCGTATTTCCATGGCGTGCAGCGTTCCGCTGAAAATGCCGCACTGGCCTACGACACCTATTTTCTTGGCCATGCGGCATGGTTCGACAGCGATGCCGGCCGTTATCTGCTCGACCATCTGCAGCGCCGCTGCGAACGTAAAACCGATACACGGGAGTCTTGATGTCAGGTCTGGAAATCATTGCCGTCATAGTGAGCGCCCTGGCAGTCTGGCTGACTGCGCGCCGTCATTTGTGGTGCTGGCCGATAGGCCTGGTATCGGTGCTGCTGTATGCGCGCATATTCCTGGTGGCGAAACTGTATTCGGATTTGCTGCTGCAACTGATCTTCGCCGTCATGCAGCTGTACGGCTGGTGGCAATGGAAGAGCGGGGCGTCGGCCCAGGATAGCCAGCATATCCAGCCGCAGCGTTTGCCGAAGCGGGGTTTGCTGACCGGGCTGCTGGCCGCCGCCGCGGGCAGCGTCGTGCTGGGTTATGTCATGGCCAGCTTCACCGACGCCCACATCCCGTGGCTCGATTCGGCGCTGACCAGCTTCAGCCTGGTGGCCCAGTTCTGGATGGCGCGCAAATATGTCGCCAACTGGTGGTTGTGGATCGCGGTCGACATTATCTACGTCGGCGTGTACATCTATAAAGACCTGAACCTGACCGCAGGCTTGTATGCGGGGTTCATCGTGCTGGCGGTTGTCGGTTTGCGCAGCTGGCAGAGGCAGCTGCCCGGGAATCTCCCGCCGGCGGCGGCAACGCTGTAGGGTGGGCATGGAATGCCCACGCGGATGTAGATGAGGCGGCTACTGCGTGGGCACGGGTGCCCACCCTACGAGAGCGCAAGGCAAATTGCGGGCGCCTATGCTGCCCGCACCCCCAGGTTCTGCGCCCAGGCCAGCGCCGACAGGTGCGCCAGGTTGACTTCCCGCGGGCTGATTTTCAGCGAGGCCGAGAGCGGTCCCACCAGCGGCGAATTCAATTCGCAAGCCTCGGCCAGCGCCACGTACGGCCCATAGGGTCCGGAGCGCGTCAACAGCGCGGCGGCCACCTGCTCGGAAAGCTTGATGCTGGCTAGCACATCCTTCATCTCGACTCCCAGCAGCCGGTCCAGCAGCGAAAAGATGCCTGCCACGAACAGGCTTTCCGATTCGCCGCGCGCCAGGTGTTTTTGCCCGAGCAATTCGGCAAAGCGGCCGCGGATGATCGCGGTTTCCATCAGGACCGGCGAATAGCCGCTGCTGCTGGCGGTGGCCAGCAGCAGCGACAGCCATTGAAACAAGGCTTCGTAACCGAGCAGGGAGAGCGCGGCGCGCAGCGACTGTACTTCCGCTTTGAGGCCGAAGGCGGCGGAATTGATAAAGCGCAGCAATTCATACGACAGGCCTGGGTCACGCTTGAAAGCCTCTTCGATTTTCTGGATGCCGTCGTTGCGGCCGACCATGTTCATGATCTGCACGATGATCTGTTGCGCCGGATTCAAGCCCTTGGCGCGTGCGCCTGAACGCGGCGTCAGGTGCAGCTTGCCGATAAACGCATCCAGTCCCAGCATGGCGCAGGCATCGTAGTCCTGCCAGCTGCTTACCGGCCGTCCTATCATCCGCAGCGAAGATTTCTTCAGGGCCGCGTAGCGGCGCGCCTGCGCCGCAAAATCGCCGGCTGAAAAACGTACTTCCACATGCGAGATGTCGCTGCTTAGCGGTGTCCCGGCAAGATCGGCGTGGCGCAGCGAGATGCCATAGCCGGCGCCGCGCAAGGCTTGCACCTGCGCCAGCGTGGCGGCGTCGGCCAGGTCTTCGGGCTGGAGCGACAGGACGGTGCTGGCGGGCGGCATTTGCTTCAGCGCTGCGCTGGCGAGCATGGAGGCCGTTGCTGTCAGAAACAGTTTCTTGTCGCCCAGCAGCCAGCCGGTTTCTTCACTGTTCAACTGCTCGGCGACGAATCTTAGCAAGCCTTCCAGATCATCTTCATGGACCTGCCCAGCGGTCTCGCCGGTGTCCTGCCAGGTCAGGTCGTAGCCGATGACGCCTTGTTTAGGGTCTAGCAACGGTTCTCGAACAATGAAATTTTCAATATGCATCTTGGATTTCTTATGGTGGATGGGAGAGGGGACTGCAAGATCAATATTCCTTGAACGGTGTTAACGGCAGCGCCGCCGTAAAACTTGAGGAAAGGCGCCGGTATTGCCGCGCAATGTAAAGATTGGTAAAGATTTGTTGCAATCCTGCGACAAGTGCCTTATTTCCCTCGGGCATTTGAAGAATTTCCAACCCTCAATTTAGTTGCCTTCGGGATTGCCGTGGCTTTGCTGAATCGGGCGCAAAGGCAAGCCTGGAGCCGCTCTCTTGTATTTGATTGATTGTCATCAATAATTATATTTTTGCTAATAATCAACACTCATGCCGCGATTTATTTCCACTCAATAATTAATGTTTGTTAGTAATTGTTAAACATTGTCAGTAATGACATTTTGTGAACTCTTGCCATTACAATTTGTTTCGCCGTGTTGGCAATTCATTAATTTGAATCGAACATCTACTTTTATATCTGAGGGTAAAAATGAAACAAATGACTATCGCTAAGTTGGTTGCAGTTGCTGCTGCAGGTCTGTTGTCCCAAGCGGCCTTCGCTGACGGCGGCACCGTGAATTTCAACGGCCAGATCGTTGACTCGCCTTGCTCGATCGATCCATCCAGCCAAAACATCACTGTTCCTATGGGCACAGTGTCGCGCGCAGTGCTGAACGGCGCCGCCGGCAAGAAGGCAAATCCATCGAAGTTCCAGATCCTGCTGACCAACTGCGGCGCAACTGCCAAGGGCGCAACCGTGACATTTACCGGCACAACCGATGCCAACGTCACCGACGACCTGGCTCTGGCTAACGCTGGCCAAGTCGGCGTGACTACAGCAACTGGCGTGGCGATCGAGCTGGGCGACTCCGCCGGCACCAAGATCCCTGTCGGTTCGGCATCGGGCACTTACGTTCTGGGTCTGGGCAACAATCCTCTGAACTTCCAGGCTGCCTACGTTTCGACTGGTCCTGCAGTCACCGTCGGTCCAGCTAACTCCACTGCACAGTTCGTTGTTACTTACCTGTAATCAGCGCGCTTCGCAAAAATCCTGAAAAGGCTTTACCTCGTTGCGCCGCTTGCGGCCCAACGAACAGCCTGGCGCTAGTGACGGCCAGGTTTTAAGGATGGGCTGGCGCGCCGCAACGGTAGCGGCAAGCCAGCCATCATTTTCCAGTACCACCCATGCATCAATTTGTGAGCACGCGTCAGCGTCCGCTGCTTGCTTAGAAATTTGTGCATAGGACATTTTGAAGGACGAGGTTTTCCATGTTGAACAAGCGAACCATCACTTCCGCCATCCTCGGCAGCGTGCTGCTGATGAGCGCGCTGGCGGCAAACGCCAGCGTGATGCTGGGCGGCACCCGCGTGGTCCTCAATGAGAAGGACCGGCAAGCATCGATTCCGCTGAAGAACACCGGCGCCTCGCCGTATGTAGTGCAAACCTGGATCGATGCAGGCGAAGGCAAGAACAAGGTGCCGCTGCTGGTGACGCCGCCTTTGTCGCGCCTCGATCCCGGTGCAGAAAACATCTTGCGCATCGTCCGTATCTCCGGCGATCTGCCGAGCGACCGTGAAACGGTGTTCTGGCTCAACGTCAAGGAGATTCCAGAGAAGTCGGACCAGGTCAACGTGCTGCAAGTCGCGGTGCGCACCCGCATCAAGATCTTTTATCGGCCTGCGGGCCTGGCCGGCAAGCCGGACGAGGCACGCAGCCTGGTGACGCTGGCGGTGGTGCCGGGCCAGGACGGCAACGGCGCCGCGCTGCGGGTCAGCAACCCGAGTGCCTATAACCTGACGTTCACCGGTTTCAAGATCAATGGCAACAAGGAACAGACCAAGGCCGGCATGGTGCTGCCTTTCAGCTCCAGCGATTTTCCGCTGACATCGATCAGTGCGCCGCAAGCGCTCGATGCCAGCTACACCACCATCAATGACTACGGCGGCGAAACGCCGGAAGTCGTGGCCAAGGTGGCGGTTGGCGCCGCCTCCGCAGCGCAGCCGGCCGCACCGGTTGCCGCAGCGGCTTCTGTTGAACCGGCAGGCAAGTAACACCGTCGTCATCTCCCAGGTAGCAAGCAACACATCCTGTCAGGGCAAGTCAGTCTGCCGCGCAAGGCAGAAACAAAGGAAGGGAAAGCTGTGATCAGATTGTCGCATCAACGCAAACCGGTACGCCTGGCGCTGTCAGCGATTACGCTGGCCGTGCTGTCGCAGCTGGCCCAGGCGCAAGGCCAGGGCGGTTCGGTCTTCAATGAACAGTTCCTCGATATCGGCGGCGAGCAAAGCCGCGCCGACTTGTCCCTGTTCGCGTTCGGCAATCGGACCATGCCCGGCAGCTACCTGGTGGACGTCAGCCTCAACGAAAGCAGCGTCGGCCAGAGCCAGGTGGTGTTCGCTGACCAGGGCGAAGGCAAGAATGCGCAAGCTTGCATTACCCGCGCCATGCTGGAAGGCTGGGGCGTCAAGGTCGAAGTGTTTCCCGCCCTGATGGCGGCCGGCGACCAGTGCGTCGACCTGGCGCAGGCGATTCCCGGTTCCAGCGTGTCGTATGACGGCGAGAAGCTGCGCCTGACCCTGAGCATCCCGCAGGCTGCCATGAAGCGCCAGGCGCGCGGCGCCATCAGCCCCGATAAATGGGACAAGGGCATCAATGTCGCCATGCTGGATTACCAGTTCTCGGCGGCGCGCTACGACGGCGGCAATAATGCCGGCAGCACCATGAACAGCAGCATTACCGAATTCAACGCCAACCCCAGCGCCACCACGCAAGCCCGCAACACCCTGTATGCCGGCCTGCGCGGCGGCTTCAACCTGGGCGACTGGCGTTTCCGCAATTTCTCGACTTACAATCGTGGCGTCGACGGCGAAGGCCATTGGCAGTCGGTGACTTCCTATCTGCAGCGCGACATCGCCGCTCTCGGCGGCCAGCTGACGATCGGCGACAGCACCACCCCCGGCAACTTTTTCGACGCTTTCCAGTTCCGCGGCGTGCAGCTGGCCTCCGACGACGGCATGCTGCCGGACAGCCAGCAAGGCTATGCGCCAACCATCCGCGGCGTGGCGCAGACCAATGCGCGCGTCACGGTGCGGCAGAACGGCTTCGTGGTCTACAGCACCTATGTCGCGCCGGGTCCGTTCGTGCTGGACGACTTGTACCCGACCTCCACCAGCGGCGACCTGGAAGTGACGATCACCGAAGCCGATGGCCGTGAAACCAAGTTCAGGCAGGCCTTCTCCGCAGTGCCGACCTTGCTGCGCGAAGGCGTCTGGCGCTATAGCGTGACCGGCGGCCAGTATCGCAACGGTTATTCCAGCAACATCACCACCGGCAGCGGCAACGCCAAGCCGAATTTCGTGCAGGGCACGGTGGCGCGCGGCCTGGGCAACGAATACTCGGTGTACGGCGGCATGATCGCCTCCGATATCTATCAGTCGGTACTGTTCGGCGCCGGCAAGAACCTGCGCGATTTCGGCGCCGTCTCTGCCGACCTCTCGCAGGCGCATACCAAGGGACCGTTCAACCAGAGCTACGACGGTCAGTCCCTGCGCTTCCTGTACGCCAAATCGTTCGAGAATTACGGCACCAGCGTGCGCATGGCCGGTTACCGCTACTCCACCGGCGGCTTCCGTACTTTCCAGGAAGCGGCGCAGATGCAGGATCTGCAGAACGGCCAGACACTCAACAACCGGCGCAACCAGGTGCGGCTGGAGCTGGCGCAGCAGCTGGGTAGCAAGGGCGGCACCGCCTATGCTTCAATCCAGCAGCAAAGCTACTGGGGCACCGATCAGAAAGACCGCCTGATGCAGGTCGGCTATTCGAATTTCTACAAGCAGTTCAGCTACAGCATCTTTTACAATTACAGCACCAACCTGAACGGACCATCGAACCGCCAGCTGATGGCGACCTTGTCGATCCCGCTGGGCGATACCCGCTCCTATGCGCGCTACACCGTGGCCAAGGGCAATAACGGCGAACTGACGCAGCAAGCCAGCGTTTACGGTTCGGCGCTGGACGATGGCCGCCTGACCTACAACGTCACGGCCGCACACTCGAATCAGAGCGACAACAGCGGCAGCGCGTCGGCCAGCTACCTGTCGCAGTACGGCCGCGTCGATTTCGGCCGCGCGCAAGGATCCGGCTACGGCCAGACCACGCTGGGCATGGCGGGCGGCCTGGTGGTGCATGGCGGCGGCGTTACGCTGTCGCAGCCTCTGGGCGAAACCATGGCGCTGGTGGAAGCGCCGGATGCGGCCAATGTTGGTTTTGAGGTCTATCCGGGGGTACGTACCGACAGCCGCGGCAATGCCGTGCTGGCCAACCTCAGTCCATACCGCGTCAACCGCCTGGCGGTGCGCACCGAAGACCTGGGCGACAACGTCGAAGTCAAGAATGCCGCGCTGGACGTGGTGCCGACCCGCGGCGCGGTGGTGCTGGCCAGGTTCGAAACCTCGATCGGCTTGCGCATCATGCTCAACCTGAGCGACAAGAACGGCAAACCGCTGCCGTTCGGCGCCAAGGTCGACAACGAGCAAGGGCAGGAGCTGGGGATCGTCGGCAGCGAGGGCCAGACCTACATCACCGGCGCCAAGGAAAGCGGCGTATTGAACATCAAGTGGGGACAGGGTGCGGCGGAGCAGTGCAGCGTCAAATACCATGTGCCGGCGGACAAGAACCCGGCGCCGATCCGCGAGTTGAACGGGCAGTGCGAATGAACGCGAAACTGATGCGCGCAAAGATCGCCCGTGCCGGGCGCTGCATGGCATGGATGGCGTTCTCGGCAGCGGCGCTGCTCGGCGCGACCAGCGCGCAGGCGGCGTGCGTGCGGCCGGCCGGCGCCACCGAAAAAATCATCCAGATGGATATGGGCACGGTGGTCATTCCGAACACGGCCGCCATCGGCGCCGTGTTTGCCACCAAGAGTTTCACCATCCCGATTGCCGGCGCATCGGAAACGTCCTGGATCTGCAGCGGCGGCGGCTATGTGACGGGCAGCATATTGCAAGGCTCGCCGGTGCCCGGCATGCCGAATGTCTATACCACTGCCGTGACCGGCGTCGGCATCAGGCTGTCGCGCCAGATCACCGGCATCGGCCAGACTTATTATCCGCATGTAATCAATATCAACAGCGGCAGCGCGGTATTCCTGAGCCCATCGTATTTTACCGTCGAGCTGATCAAGACCGCGACCAAGACCGGCAACGGCCCGCTGGCTGCCGGCACCTATACCACTTACGTCGGCAATGGCGACAACAAGTCTGCCATCACGTCCATCCTGTCTGGCAACGGCATCACCATCATCACACCGTCATGCACGGTCGATACCGGTTCGCAGAACGTGGTGGTGAATTTTGGCTCGATCTCGCGGGGCAGCTTCAAGGGCGTCGGCTCGACCGCCGGCGACCGCCCGTTCAATATCAAGCTGAACTGCCAGCGCGGCGAAAATGCCCAGAACACCATATTGCTGAACATGCAGGCGACCGCGGACCTGTCGCGCAGTCCTGGGGTGACGCAAGTGACGCAGGGGACGGGCGTGGCGACCGGGGTCGGCATCCAGATCCTGGACCGCAACAGCCAGCCGGTGGTGTTTGGCACCGCGGCCACGGTCGGGCCGTCGGCCGACATCCAGTACGTGGTGCCGTACACGGCGCGTTATTACCAGACCGCGCCCAATATCACCACCGGGCCGGCCAACGGCACCGCGACTTTCACGATCGAATATCAATAGCCGGCGGCCTTCCCGCATGGTTGGCTGGCAACCCGGACTGAAGCCCGGAAAACGAGGAATGGCATGAAGAGAACTCAGGTTGCGACAGACAAGATCAACGGCGCGCTGGCATGGCTGGTGGCGCTCGGGTTGCTGGTCTTGCTGTCCCTATTTTTTGTCGGCGATGCGCAGGCTGCTTGCGTACGGCCGGCCGGCGCTACCGAAAAAATCATCCAGATGGATATGGGCACGGTGGTGATTCCGAACACTGCCGCCATCGGCGCAGTATTTGCCACCAAGAGCTTTCCGATCCCGATTTCGGGGGCTTCCGAAACCGCCTGGAACTGCAACGGCGGCGGCACAGCCACCGGCAGCATGCTGCAGGGAACTGCAGTGGCGGGCATGCCGAATGTCTACACCACTGCCGTGACCGGGGTCGGCATTCGCCTGTCGCGCCAGATTACCGGCATCGGCCAGACGTTTTACCCGCACGTGCTGAGCTGGTCCGTTTCCACCACGGTGGCTTTTTACAGTCCTTCCTTCTTCACGGTTGAACTGGTCAAGATCGCCACCAAGACCGGTAATGGCCCGCTGGCGGCTGGCACCTACACCACCTACGTCGGCAACGGCGACGGCAAATCCGCCATCACGTCGATCTTGTCGGGCAACGGCATCACCATCATCACACCGTCATGCACGGTCGATACCGGTTCGCAGAACGTGGTGGTGAATTTTGGCTCGATCTCGCGGGGCAGCTTCAAGGGCGTCGGCTCGACTGCCGGCGACCGTCCCTTCAACATCAAGCTCAATTGCCAGCGCGGCGAGAATGCCCAGAACACCATCCTGCTGAACATGCAGGCGACCGCGGATCTGTCGCGCAGTCCTGGGGTGACGCAAGTGACGCAGGGGACGGGCGTGGCGACCGGGGTCGGTATCCAGATCCTGGACAAGAACAGCCAGCCGGTGGTGTTCGGCACGGCAGCCACGGTCGGTCCGTCGGCCGACATCCAGTACGTGGTGCCGTACACGGCGCGCTACTACCAGACCGCACCCAATATCACCACCGGACCGGCCAACGGCACCGCGACTTTCACGATCGAATATCAATAGCGGCAAACGCCGCTCTCTGGCCAGCGATCAGGGCTTGGCCAGGGCGGCGCGTTGCTGCAGCAGGCTGAGCCAGCGCTCGCCGCATTCGGCGTCGCTGATGCATAGCGCATAGTCGGTGACGGTGCGGGCGGCGCGCTCCAGCAGCTGGATATCGGCTTCATGCTGGCGCGCCACATGCGGGTCTTCCAGGAACAGCACGCGCCGGCATTGCTGGCGGTCGAGGATCAGTTCGGCGATCTGGGCGTCGCCGCCGAGCGGGCCGCTGAGAAAGGGCCTGACCCAGTTACGGCCGGCTTCTTCCCCTTTGATTTTCTGCGCCAGCTGATTGAGCAGGCTGCCGGTGGTGCCGGTGGCGCAGCGGAAGGCGAACTGGTCGAGCAGAGCGAAATGGCGCTCCGCGATAGCCAGCATGCGCTCTTTCATGGCGTCGTGGGCGATCAGGGCGATGCCTTCCTGCGCCAGGTTGAAAGTCGGGTCGAGCAGCGGATTCGGCGCGGCGCCGGCCGCCATCGCTTCCAGTTCCAGCCATTCCAGCGCACCGGCCAGGGTCGACAGGAAAGGCTTGCCATGGATTACGCATTGCCGTTTCAAGGCCACCGCTTCCGGGAAAGTCGAGGAAGGATCGACCGGATCCATCAGGTAGATCACAGCGTCCAGGGTGCGTGCCGGATCGGCGTCCACCACCCGCGACACCAGTTTCATCAGGCCGCCATGGCGGCCGTAGGGGAAACGTTCAATATGGGGATAGCCTGGCAACAAATCCAGCTGCTGCATGGCGTCCAGGGTGCGTCCTACTACGATCAGTTGCGGCTGCAGGTGCTGTTCGATGATCTGGCGGCTGCCGTTCAGCAAGCGCGCCAACGCCGATTCCTGGCCGTGCTGGTGACTGCGGCTGGTGGCAAGGCCGATGCGGAACGGCGCAGCGGAATCCGAGGGAGCAGGGTGGGAGGAAGTGGCAGGCATAGGGCGGGATAATGAATCAGCACGGGCAACATTGCACCAGCCTGACTTTACCATACCGCCATGATGGCGATGCCCGGGTTTTGGGCAAAAATCGTCTGCCTGTGCACAATTGGAACTACAATGTCTGCCATGAACAAGGCATTTGTAAAAGAATCAGAAGGCGATGACGACGATCTGGAATTCGGATTGCCGCCGATCCCGCCTGGCACAAAAAACTACATGACGCCGGCCGGCTATCAGCGCATGAAAGACGAGCTGCTGCGCCTGATCGACGTCGACCGGCCGGAGGTGGTGAAGATCGTTTCCTGGGCAGCTTCCAATGGCGACCGTTCGGAAAACGGCGATTACATTTATGGCAAGCGGCGGCTGCGCGAAATCGACCGCCGCATCCGCTTCCTCACCAAACGGCTCGACCTGGCCGAGGTGGTAAACCCCAGCGTCCACCACGGCCGCGACCAGGTGTTCTTTGGCGCCACGGTGAGTTATCAGAATTCCGCCGGCGAGGAACATACGGTGACCATTGTCGGCATCGACGAACTGGATCCCCTGCATGGGAAGATCAGCTGGATTTCACCGGTCGCGCGCGCCCTGACCAAGGCGCATGAAGGGGAAACCGTCACCTTCATGACGCCGGCCGGCTTGGATGAGCTGGAAATACTCGAAGTCAGCTACCCGCAACCGTAGGGTGGGCACCTCGTGCCCACGCGTGACCGTAATAGCCGGAGAGCGAGCTCAAGCAGCGTCGAAACAGGGCATCTGCGTGTGAATTAACGCGTGGGCACGAGGTTCCCACCCTACCGTTTCTGGTACTGCTGGCTGCCGAACAGGATATCCCGCGCCTTGTCGTCGGTCAGCGCCTTGCGCTGCGACGCCAGCACTTCGACGCCGCGCTTGACCGCCGGCCGTTCGCTGATGGTGTTGAACCAGGCTTGCAGGTGAGGAAAGTCGCTCAGTTCGATACCCTGGTTTTTCCACGAACGGATCCACGGGAAGGTGGCGATATCGGCGATGGTGTATTCATTGCCGGCCAAATACCGATGCTGCGACAACTGCTTGTCGATCACGCCATAGAGGCGCTTGGCTTCGTTAGTGTAGCGGTTGACGGCGTACTCGATCTTTTCCGGCGCATAGATGCGGAAGTGGTGGGCTTGCCCCAGCATCGGTCCGACGCCGCCCATCTGGAACATCAGCCACTGCAGGGTATTGAATTTCTCGCGCTCGCTATTGCCTAAAAAACGCCCGCTCTTGCCGGCCAGGTAGATCAGAATCGCGCCCGATTCAAACAATGAGATCGGTTTGCCGTCCGGACCGTCGGCATCGACGATGGCAGGGATTTTATTGTTGGGTGAAATCGACAGGAAATCCGGCTTGAACTGGTCGCCGGCGCCGATATCGACGGCGTGCGCGCGATATGGCAAGCCGAGTTCTTCCAGCATGATATGAATCTTGTGTCCGTTCGGCGTGGCCCAGCTATAGACGTCGATCATGATGATTTCCTTTTGTTATGTTGTGAGTGAGGGCTTTCAAGACGAGCCGGTCTGGCTCAGATCCTGGCCAGCCGTTCCAGCGCCAGCTGCAAGGTCTGGTCCTGTTTTGCAAAGCAGAAGCGGACGATGCCCGATTCGCGCGGCGACTGGTAGAAGGCCGAAACAGGGATGGCGGCAACGCCGATTTCCGCGGTCAGCCAGATGGCGAAATCGGCTTCGCTCAGCGACGAAATGGCTGAATAGTCGACGCAGAGGAAATAGGTGCCGTCCGCCGGCAGCAGCTTGAAGCGGGTGTTTTTCAGACCGGCGCGGAACAGGTCGCGCTTGCGCTGATAGAAAGCCGGCAGCTCCAGGTAGGGCGCCGGATTCTGCATGTACTGGGCGATGCCATGCTGGACCGGGGTGTTGACGGTGAAGATATTGTATTGATGGACTTTGCGGAATTCCGCCGACAGCGCCGCCGGCGCTGCCACATAGCCGATTTTCCAGCCGGTGACGTGATAGGTCTTGCCGAAGCTGGAGACGACGAAGGCGCGCTCGGCCAGTTCCGGATGACGGCACACCGATTCATGGCGGGCGCCGTCGAACACCATGTGCTCATACACTTCGTCCGACAGGATCAGGATATCGGTGCCGCGCACGATGTCTTTCAGCGCTTCGATATCGGCCAGGCTCAGCACGCTGCCGGTCGGATTGTGCGGCGAATTGATCATGATCATGCGGGTGCGCGCGGTCACCGCGGCGGCTATCTGCGGCCACGGGATGCTGTAGCCGTCCGCGCCCACCACCATCTGCACCAGCACCGGCTTGCCGCCTGCCAGCTCGATGGCTGGCACATAGCTGTCATAGGCCGGCTCGATCACGATCACTTCGTCGCCGGGATGGACCGCGCACATGATCGCGGTCAGCAAGCCCTGGGTGGCGCCGGCGGTGACCGTGATGTCGCTGGCGGCATCGTAGCGGTAGCCATAGATGGTTTCTATCTTGCCGGCGATGGCCTGGCGCAGGGCCGGTACGCCGGGCATGGGCGGATACTGGTTGAAGCCGCTTTTCATGGCGCCGCTGACGGCGTCCACCAAAGCCGGGTCGCAATCGAAATCCGGGAAACCCTGGCCAAGGTTGACCGCCGATTTTTCGCTGGCCAGGGTCGACATCACCGTGAAAATGGTGGTGCCGACGCGTGGCAGTTTGGAGGTGAGCTGGCGGCTTGCTGCCTGGTTGTTGCTATCGATCGAATCGCGTTTCATCTGCTGTTTGTCTGTGCTTATGTCTGGATCCCGCATTTTAGCGTTTTGTCGCAGACTGCACAGCGCCGCTCCAAATTGCCGTGGGCAATAAGGCGGCCTGATCCGAGCTAGGGAGCGGCCGGCGCCCAGGCCTGCGGCGGAATGATGGCGAACAGCCCGATCTTGGCCGTCTTGCGCGCCAGTTTCAGCAGCGCTTTGTCCTTGGTGATCAAGGTGGCGGCTTGGGCGCCCAGCGCCAGCTCCAGGAACTTCTGGTCGTCGCGGTCGGTGCACAGCGGCAGGCGGATGTCGGTGCGCGGCGCCAGCGCTTCCGGCGCCAGGCAGGTGATCAGGGCGTCATAGGCGGCGTTGAAGCCGGGACGGGTTTCGTCGCTGATCGGCAAATGGCTGTAATGCAGAACCATCTGCCACTCCTGGCGGCAATCGGCGCGCGTCACCGCTTCCACGGTGCCGCTTTGCAAGGCATCCATCAAGCCTTGCCAGCGCGGGTCGCGAAACACGAACAGGTCGAGGCAGACATTGGTGTCGATGACTATGCGTGGTCGCGGCGCTGGAACGGGTGTCGGTAAATCTGTTTGCATGCGGGTTTCCATCAATCGATTGCGCGCATTTTACCCCGCGCGCTACCGTCCGGAGCCGCTTTCCAGCAAATCGGCGAAGGTCTTGGCAAACAGATGGACGTCGCCGGGCCAGCGGGCCGAGACATAATTGCCGTCCGTGACCACGAACGCCGGCCGGCTGTCGCTGGCGCTGTCGCGGAACAGGCCGCTGCTTTTGCGAAAGAAATCCGACGCCGCCGGACTGGCATCGAGGAAGTCGCCCGGCTGGGCCAGGGCGCGGCTGACCTCGGCCTGCACGCTGCGGTAACCGGCCGCCTCGCCGCCTTGTTCGCCATAGGTGCGGTAGTAGGCCGGATCCCAGAAGCGGCCGCAAAATCTCATCAGCTTCCAGGCGCTCTGTTCCAGCTTCCAGGTCAGCGCCGTGGTCTTGCGTCCGTACAGCGCCGATTTGCCGCTGCGCGGCGAGCGGCTGCGGGCGGCCAGTACGACGCCGTGGCAGATCGCGGCCACTGGTTTGCCGCTGTCGAAAAAGGCGCCGACGAAATCCTGCAACGGCTGGCTTTCCAGGTAGGCCAGCATGCCGCGTGCACGGTGGCCGCCCGGCAGCAGCAGGCCGTCGTAGTTGGCCGGCTGCAGTTCGGCATAGCTGAGCGGCGCTTGAAACGCGTGATCGCTTTGCAGTGCTGCGTAGTCGGCGCGCGCGGCGCCATTTGCACGCAGCGCCAGGCCCAGCAGCTTCACTTTCTTGAGCAGCGGGATCCATCCCCACAAGTCCAGGCCCTCGCCCGACAGCATCAGCGGATCGGCGGCGGCGGCCCGGCCGTCCGGCGTAGCGAACAGCACGCGATGTCCGCGCGCTGTCAAGATGCGCCACGAGACTGCCACTTCGCTGGGGTCGAAATCCAGATTGGGGATTGGCATCAGAACGGTTCGCGGGTGCGCGCTCATTGCTGGCTCTTGGAGTAAGTGAGGGGATGTCTGGCTAGACAAATAGGGACCCTTTGCATATGCTCCCATGCTACAGCCAAATATCCACCCAAGGGAAAACCATCGCGATGAAAATTCTAGAAACAGAACGTTTGATCTTGCGCACCTTGAACGGCGACGATGCCGAGTTTTACCTGCGGCTGGTGACTCAGCCGGCCTGGCTGCGGTTTATCGGCGACCGCGGCATCCGCACGGTGGAGGCGGCACAGGCTGCGATCCTGAGCGGCCCGGTAGTAGCGCAGCAGCGCGACGGCTTCAGCTTCTATATGACGGAACTGAAAGAGGGCGGGCTGCCGGTCGGTATTTGCGGCCTGATCAAGCGCGAAACGCTGGACGATGTCGATATCGGCTACGCTTTCCTGCCGGAGTTCTGGGGTAAAGGCTATGCCTACGAAGCCGCTTCTGCTGTGCTGAAGCATGCCAACGTTACATGCGGCCTGCAACGGGTGGTGGCCATTACCTCGCCGGATAATCATGCCTCGATCAAACTGCTGGAGAAGATGGGTTTGCGCTTTGAAAAAGTGCTGAAGCTGAAGGACGATGGTTCCGAGACCAAGCTGTTTGCCTATCAATTCTGATGGCGCCGGATTGATATTGATAATCCAATAACCCTGGCGGGATATCTGTGCTGCGCCTGGCTGTGCTAAGGTGAGAATCCGATGACGATACTTCAGGAGGCATCATGAAGCTGATCGAACCAGATGAAAAAAGCGATTTCCACGCAGTCTTGCAGGCGCAGCATCTGGCGGCCGCCGACTTCGAGCTGCATGAGACAGACACCACCGATCCCAAGACCGACGAGGTCCTGGGGCTGACCGGTTTTGTGACAGTCAGCAGAAAATCCAGCGGACGAAAAAAACAGTATCCGATCGGCGACGGCTCCACCTGGGTGGCCGAATTCGAGCGCGATCTGCTGCAGGGCGCTTTCGGCTGAGGCGCCGCCAGCAATGTTGGCATTGTTTCGGTATCATGCTGGACATTCTTCTGTTTTTCTTTTGGATCTCCACAATGCTGATAGTCTTGTCGCCCGCAAAATCCCTCGATTACAGCACCCCCAGCAAGACAGCAACCCACACCACCCCCGACTTCATCGATCATTCCGCCGAGCTGATCAGCGTCCTGCAGCAGCTGTCGCCGGACCAGATCGGCAGCATGATGAAAATTTCCGATCCGCTGGCCCAGCTCAATACCGCGCGCTTCGCCTCGTGGTCGAAGCAATTCACCGCCGCCAATTCGAAGCAGGCCATCATGGCGTTCAACGGCGACGTCTACGAAGGCCTGGACGCCGCATCCCTGAATACCTCCCAGCTGAACTATGCGCAGAGCCGCATCCGCATCTTGTCTGGCCTGTACGGCGTGCTGCGGCCGCTGGACCGGATGCAGCCCTATCGGCTGGAAATGGGCACCAGCCTGGCCAACCCGCGCGGCAAGAACTTGTACGCATTCTGGGGCGATACCGTGACCCAGGCGCTCAACCGCCAGATCAGCCAGCAAAAGGCCCGCACGCTGGTCAACCTGGCGTCGGAGGAGTATTTCAAGGTGGTGCGGCCGGCGGTGCTGGATGCAGGCATCGTGACGCCGGTGTTCGAGGACTGGAAGAACGGCAAATACAAGATCATTTCGTTCTACGCCAAGCGCGCGCGCGGCCTGATGGCGCGCTACGCCGCGCTCAATAAGATCACCGATGCCGAAAAGCTGAAGGCCTTCGATCTCGGCGGCTATCAATACATTCCGCAGGATTCCGACGGCGGCCGCTGGATGTTCCGGCGCCGTCTGGCAGAGTGAAAACAGGCACCTGGCGTGCATCGCAGGGTCACATGTAAAGGATGAAAAATGGCTGCCATTGAACTTGCTGGACTTGCTGTCACTTACGACGATATTGCGGCTGCGGCCAAACGCCTGGAGGGCATCGCCTACAAGACGCCGGTGCTGACTTCGAGCCAGGCCGATAACCACGCGGATGCCAGCATTTTTTTCAAGTGTGAAAATTTCCAGCGGGTCGGCGCCTTCAAGTTCCGCGGCGCCTATAACGCCATCAGCTGCCTCAGCGAAGAACAGAAGCAGCAAGGCGTAGTGGCTTTTTCCTCCGGCAATCATGCCCAGGGCATAGCGCTGGCGGCGCGCATGCTGGGCGTGCATGCCACCATCGTCATGCCGAGCAATGCGCCGGCAATGAAGCTGGCGGCAACCCGCGAATACGGCGCCGAAATCATTTTGTACGACCGCGAGCGCGAAGACCGCGAAGTGATCGCCGCGCGCCTGTCGGCGGAGCGCGGCTGCGCCGTGATTCCAGCCTATGACCATCGCGACGTGATCGCCGGGCAGGGCACTGCCGCCAAAGAATTGTTCGATGCCGTCGGGCCGCTCGATTACTTGTTTGTCTGCACCGGCGGCGGTGGTTTGCTGTCCGGCTGCGCCATCGCTGCGGCGCACCTGTCGCCGGATTGCATCGTGTACGGGGTTGAGCCGGAAGCTGGAAACGATGCGCAGCAATCTTTGCGAAGCGGCAAGATTGTCCATATCCCGGTGCCCGACACCATCGCCGACGGTGCTCAGACGCAGCATATCGGCGAGCTGGTCTTGCCTATCCTGCAAGCCTACGTAAAAGACATCCTGACCGTCAGCGACGACCAGTTGCGTACGCAAATGCGCTTCTTTGCCGAGCGCATGAAGATCGTGGTTGAGCCGGCGGGCTGCCTGGCCGCCGCCGCCGTGATGCACAAGGCAATTGAATTCGCCGGGGCGAAAGTAGGGGTGATCGTGAGCGGCGGCAATGTCGATATGGAACTTTTCTCGCGTTCTGTTGCCGATGCGAAAGTGTTTTCCTGATGCTGTTGGTCTGATTTGTTGCTGAAAAGCAATCCATGGAAAGCGGCTTGCGCTGCAATGCGGTGCTGGACGAGTGGGTTTCAATCGGTAAACATTTCTTGCCGGTTTGACCGCTTTCCCCCCGGCGCGTTAGAATGCCGGGTTATTGAAAACCTGGGCCTTGCCAAATATGCGTCGTCAACTTGTAGCGGGTAACTGGAAAATGAACGGCAGTCTGGTTGCCAACGCTGCTTTGCTGGCGGAAATCAAGGCTGGCATGGCGTCCGCGGCTTGCGATATGGCCCTGTGCGTGCCGGCGCCTTACCTTGCGCAATGTCAGGCTGAACTTGCCGGAACGGCAATCGCATTGGGCAGCCAGGATGTGTCGGCCCATGCGGCAGGCGCGTATACTGGTGAAGTCGCGGTCAGCATGTTGCAGGATTTTGCATGCCGCTACGCCATCGTCGGTCATTCCGAGCGCCGCGCTTATCATGGCGAGACTGATGAAGCGGTGGCGCAAAAGGCTTTGCGCGCCGTGCAGGCAGGCGTGACGCCTATCGTCTGCGTCGGCGAAACCTTGAGCGAGCGCGAGGCTGGCCAGACCGATGCGGTGGTTGGCCGCCAGTTGCAGGCGGTACTGGATGTGCTGGATGCGGCGCAGGTAAGCAAGATCGTGGTGGCCTACGAGCCGGTATGGGCCATCGGCACAGGCAAGACAGCCACGCCGCAAATGGCGCAAGATGTGCACCTGGCCTTGCGCGCCAAGCTGGCCGAGAAAAATTCCGCAGCGGCGGTGGAGGTAAAGATTTTATATGGCGGCAGCATGAAGCCGGACAATGCTGTCGAACTGCTGGCCATGCCGGACATCGATGGCGGCCTGATTGGCGGCGCGGCCTTGAAGGCAGCCGATTTTCTGGCGATTGCAGCCGCCGCCCGACAGTAACGAATTTTGTGCGCAATAATCCGGTTCTAGTAAAAAATAAAGCATCAACTCTCCTTGGAAGTCATTAAATGAACACAGTATTCAATATCATTGTCATCGTTCAGGTGTTGTCGGCGTTGACGATTATCGGCCTGGTGCTGCTGCAGCATGGCAAGGGCGCCGATATGGGCGCCGCTTTCGGCTCCGGCGCTTCCGGCAGTCTGTTCGGCGCCACTGGTTCTTCGAATTTCCTGTCGAAGTCGACCGGCGCCGCAGCGGCGCTGTTCTTCTGCGCCACCCTGGCTCTGGTATATCTGGGCAATCACCGTTCGGTCGCTACCGGCGGCGTGATGGATAACCTGCCGGCGGCTACCGTGCCTGCAGCACCTGCTGCATCTGCTCCGGCAGCGGCGGCAGATGCAGCGATTCCAGGAACTTCGACGCCTGCAGTTGCGGCTCCGGCTGCTTCCGGCTCGGCCAGCGCGGCCGCTTCGGTACCTGCGCCAGCGACCGGCAGTGCCCAGTCGAGCCAGATTCCGAAGTAAGAAAATACGCAAAAGAGAGTAGGATTTGCCGCGTTGCGGCGAAATCCTCTCCCTGCAGTAAATTAGTAGCTGTTCTAGAGTGAAATTGCTGACTTTTAATCCGATTGTGCATTGAACAAAAGTAGTAAATCAGGTTAAAATACGCGCTTATGCCGACGTGGTGAAACTGGTAGACACGCTATCTTGAGGGGGTAGTGGCGAAAGCTGTGCGAGTTCGAGTCTCGCCGTCGGCACCAAAGAATACGAGGCCAGCAACGGTTGCCCCTGCGCTGGCTTTTTGTCGAGGAACTTGTAGTGTGGTTTGCTGGATTGGGGGCGTCAGGTCTGATACATCAGATCCGCAAATCATTCTGCTAATCGTTTGAACTACTGGCGCATAATCGTGAACCTCGAAAATTACTTTCCCGTCCTGCTATTTATTCTGATCGGTATCGCGGTAGGTGTAGCACCGCAATTGCTGGGTCGGATTCTTGGGCCGCATCGGCCTGATTCCCAAAAAACATCTCCTTACGAATGCGGCTTTGAAGCATTCGAAGATGCGCGCATGAAGTTCGATGTGCGTTACTACCTTGTCGCCATTTTGTTCATTTTGTTCGATCTGGAAACCGCTTTTTTCTTCCCGTGGGGGGTTGCCATGCGCGACCTCGGATGGCAGGGCTTTGTCACGATGATGGTGTTTATCGCCGAATTCGCGGTGGGCTTCTGGTACATCTGGAAACGCGGCGCTCTGGATTGGGAGTAAGTCATGTCTATTGAAGGCGTATTGAACGAAGGCTTTGTCACCACTACTGCTGACAAGCTGATCAACTGGACCCGTACCGGCTCGCTGTGGCCGATGACATTCGGTCTGGCCTGCTGTGCCGTCGAGATGATGCATGCCGGCGCCTCGCGCTACGACATGGACCGTTTTGGTGTAATCTTCCGTCCGTCGCCACGTCAGTCCGACGTCATGATCGTGGCCGGCACACTGTGCAACAAGATGGCGCCGGCCCTGCGCAAGGTGTACGACCAGATGCCGGAACCGCGCTGGGTGATTTCGATGGGTTCCTGCGCCAACGGCGGCGGCTACTATCATTACTCGTATTCGGTGGTGCGCGGCTGCGACCGCATCGTGCCGGTGGACATCTATGTCCCGGGCTGCCCGCCGACTGCTGAAGCACTGTTGTACGGCATCATCCAGTTGCAAAACAAGATTCGCCGCACCAATACGATTGCGCGCTAAGAGAGCACCATGACGACCAAACTGGAAACCCTGGAAGCCGCCGTGCGCAATGCGCTTGGCGACGACCTGCAAAGCCTGACCGTGGCCTTCGGCGAGATCACCATCATCGTCAAGGCTGCCAACTACCTGTCGGCGATGCGCGTCCTGCGCGATCACGCCGATACCCGTTTTGAAGAGCTGATCGACCTCTGCGGCGTCGATTATTCGACCTACGGCGACGGCGCCTGGGATGGCGCGCGCTTTGCCGCGGTGTCCCATCTGCTGTCGATCGAGCACAACTGGCGCCTGCGGGTGCGGGTGTTCGCGCCGGACGATGAGATGCCGGTGCTGGCTTCGGTGACCGATATCTGGGCTTCGGCCAACTGGTACGAGCGCGAAGCATTCGACTTCTTCGGCATCCTGTTCGAAGGCCACAACGACTTGCGCCGCATCCTGACCGACTACGGCTTCATCGGCCATCCGTTCCGCAAGGACTTCCCGGTCTCGGGCTATGTCGAGATGCGCTACGACGCCGAGCAGAAGCGCGTAATTTATCAACCCGTAACGATCGATCCGCGCGAAATCACGCCGCGGGTGATTCGTGAAGAACACTACGGGATCAAATAATGGCAGAAATCAAGAACTACACGCTGAACTTCGGCCCGCAGCATCCGGCCGCACACGGCGTTTTGCGCCTGGTGCTGGAACTGGACGGTGAAGTGATCCAGCGTGCCGACCCGCATATCGGCCTGCTGCACCGCGGCACCGAAAAGCTGGCGGAACAGAAGACCTACCTGCAATCCGTACCGTACATGGACCGCCTCGACTACGTGTCGATGATGTGCAACGAGCACGGCTACGTGATGGCGATCGAGCGCCTGCTGGGCCTGGAAGTGCCGCTGCGCGCCCAGTACATCCGCGTCATGTTCGATGAAATCACGCGTCTGCTGAACCACCTGATGTGGATCGGCGCGCATGCGCTGGACGTCGGTGCGATGGCGGTGCTGCTGTATGCATTCCGCGAACGCGAAGACCTGATGGATTGCTACGAAGCCGTTTCCGGCGCCCGTATGCACGCGGCTTACTACCGTCCGGGCGGCGTCTACCGCGACCTGCCGGACACCATGCCGCAGCACAAGGCATCGCTGGTGCGTAATGCCAAGGCGATCAGCGCGCTCAATGAAAACCGCCAGGGTTCCCTGCTGGATTTCATCGAAGACTTCACCGTGCGTTTCCCGAAATACGTCGACGAATACGAAACCCTGCTGACCGATAACCGCATCTGGAAACAGCGCCTGGTCGGCATCGGCGTGGTGTCGCCAGAGCGCGCCAAGGCGATGGGCTTTACCGGCGCCATGCTGCGCGGTTCCGGCGTCGAGTGGGATCTGCGCAAGAAGCAGCCATACGAAGTGTACGACTTGCTGGACTTCGATATCCCGGTCGGCAAGAACGGCGACTGCTATGACCGTTACCTGGTGCGCGTGGAAGAAATGCGCCAGTCCAACCGGATCATCAAGCAATGCGTAGAATGGCTGCGCAATAACAGCGGTCCGGTGATGACCACCAACCACAAGGTTGCGCCGTCGTCGCGGGTCGACATGAAATCGAACATGGAGGAGCTGATCCATCACTTCAAGCTGTTCACTGAAGGTTTCCATGTGCCGCCGGGCGAAGCGTATGCCGCGGTCGAACATCCGAAGGGCGAGTTCGGCGTCTACATCGTTTCCGATGGCGCCAACAAGCCTTACCGTCTGAAGATCCGTGCACCTGGCTTCCCGCATCTGCAAGGATTGAACGAAATGGCCAAGGGCCACATGATCGCCGATGCCGTCACCATCATCGGTACGCAAGACATCGTTTTCGGTGAAATCGACCGCTAGTCTGATTAGTCAGTTGAGGTCAGAGTAAATCGCCACGCTACGGTGGCTCCTAAACTCTGTCCCCAATTTGTTAAATACTACCGCGCAACATACCGCGCACGAATGGCCAACACATGTTGTTAAGTCAAGATACATACAAAAAGATCGATCGCGAAGTCGCGAAATTCCCCGCCGACCAGAAACAGTCGGCGGTGATGGCCGCGCTGGCGATCGCGCAAGACGAAAAGGGCTGGCTGGCGCCGGAAACCATGCAGGATGTCGCAGACTACCTGGGCATGCCGGCGATCGCGGTGCAGGAAGTCGCGACCTTTTACAATATGTACAACACCAAGCCGGTCGGCAAGCACAAGATCAGCATCTGCACTAACTTGCCGTGCCAGTTGTCCGGCGGCGAGCGCGCCGCAGAGCATCTGAAGCACAAGCTCGGCATCGGTTTCCGCGAAACCACGGCCGACGGCCAGTTCACGCTGGTGGAAGGCGAGTGCATGGGCGCTTGCGGCGATGCGCCGGTGCTGCTGGTGAATAACAAACGCATGTGTAGCTGGATGTCGAACGAGAAGATTGACGGCTTGATCGAGGAACTGAAAAAATGACCAGCCTGCACAATCGTCACATCAATCCGCTGATCCTGGCTGACCTGGACGGCAACAACTGGCACTACGCCGATTACGTCAAGCGCGGCGGCTATACCGCCCTCAAGCGCATCCTGTCTGAAAAAATCACGCCGGAACAAGTCATCGCAGAACTGAAAGCCGGTTCGCTGCGCGGCCGCGGCGGCGCCGGTTTCCCGACCGGCCTGAAGTGGAGCTTCATGCCACGCCAGTTCCCAGGCCAGAAGTACCTGGTCTGCAATACCGACGAAGGCGAGCCGGGCACATTCAAAGACCGCGACATCATCCGCTACAACCCGCATTCGCTGATCGAAGGCATGGCCATCGGCGCTTACGCCATGGGCATCACGGTCGGCTACAACTACATCCACGGTGAAATCTGGTCCGGCTACGAGCGCTTTGAAGAAGCGCTGGAAGAGGCGCGCGCCGCCGGCGCCCTGGGCGACAAGATCTTCGGCAGCGAATTCAATTTCCAGCTGCACGCATTCCACGGCTACGGCGCTTACATCTGCGGCGAAGAAACCGCCTTGCTGGAATCGCTGGAAGGCAAGAAGGGCCAGCCGCGTTTCAAGCCGCCTTTCCCTGCCAGCTTCGGCCTGTACGGCAAGCCGACCACCATCAACAACACCGAGACTTTCGCCGCGGTGCCTTTCCTGCTCAACATGGGCGGCGAAGCCTATGCAGCACTGGGCAAGCCGAACAACGGCGGCACCAAGATCTTCTCGATCTCGGGCGACGTCGAACGGCCGGGCAATTATGAAGTGCCGCTCGGCACGCCGTTCGCCAAGCTGATGGAACTGGCCGGCGGCATGCGTGGCGGCAAGAAGATCAAGGCCGTGATCCCAGGCGGTTCGTCCGCGCCGGTGATCAAGGGCGACGTCATGATGGACACCGACCTCGATTACGATTCGATCGCCAAGGCCGGCTCGATGCTGGGTTCGGGCGCCGTGATCGTGATGGACGAGACGCGCTGCATGGTGAAATCGCTGCTGCGCCTGTCCTACTTCTATTTTGAAGAATCCTGCGGCCAGTGCACGCCATGCCGCGAAGGCACGGGCTGGCTGTACCGCCTGGTGCATCGCATCGAAACCGGCCACGGCCGTCCGGAAGACATGGATCTGCTGGATACGGTAGCGGGCAACATCATGGGCCGCACCATCTGTGCGCTCGGCGATGCGGCAGCGATGCCGGTGCGCGGCTTCCTCAAGAATTATCGCGAAGAATTTGAATATCACATCGAGCATAAGCATTGCTTGGTGCCTAGTTATCAATAATTGTGGGACAGAGTTTAAGAGCCACCGAAGCGTGGCGAATTACTCTGTCTCCCAACTGACTAGATAAGACGGTCGAATAGCAAAGAAAAGTAGCAGGACAGATTTGTCCTCAACTAATCAAAACATAGGCAAGAAAAGCAAAAGCCATGGTTGAAATCGAAATAGACGGCAAGAAAGTGGAAGTCCAAGAGGGCAGCATGGTAATGGATGCTGCCAACAAGATTGGCACCTACATTCCTCATTTCTGCTATCACAAAAAACTCTCCATCGCGGCCAACTGCCGCATGTGCCTGGTCGAGGTGGAAAAAGCACCGAAGGCCCTGCCGGCCTGCGCCACGCCGGTGACCGCCGGCATGATCGTGCGCACCGCCAGCGACAAGGCGACTACCGCGCAAAAGAGCGTGATGGAATTCCTGCTGATCAATCACCCGCTGGATTGCCCGATCTGCGATCAGGGCGGCGAGTGCCAGCTGCAGGACTTGGCGGTCGGCTACGGCAAATCGTCTTCCCGCTACGAAGAAGAAAAGCGTGTCGTGGCGCCGAAAGACGCCGGTCCGCTGATCTCCATGCAGGAAATGAGCCGTTGCATCCAGTGCACCCGCTGCGTCCGCTTCGGCCAGGAAATCGCCGGCGTGATGGAGTTCGGCATGGTTGGCCGCGGTGAACATTCCGAAATCACGACTTTCGTCGGCAAGACCGTCAATTCCGAATTGTCCGGCAACATGATCGATCTGTGCCCGGTCGGCGCGCTGACCTCGAAGCCGTTCCGCTACAGCGCCCGTACCTGGGAATTGTCGCGCCGCAAATCGGTCAGCCCGCATGATGGCCTGGGCGCCAACCTGGTGGTGCAAGTCAAATCCGGCAAGGTAATGCGCGTACTGCCGCTGGAAAACAACGATGTCAACGAATGCTGGCTGTCGGACAAGGACCGCTTCGCCTATGAAGGCTTGAACAGCGCCGAACGTCTGACCAAGCCGATGCTCAAGCAAGACGGCAAGTGGCAGGAAGTCGAATGGCAAACCGCGCTGGAATACGTAGCGCACGGCTTGCGCAACATCCGCCACGAACATGGCGCCGATGCGATTGCTGCCGTCGGCACGCCGTATTCGACTCTGGAAGAATTGTCGCTGCTGCAAAAAGTGGTGCGCGGCCTGGGTTCCGAAAACATCGATTTCCGCCTGCGCCAGTCCGACTTCGCGCTGGACGGCAAGGTCACGCCATGGCTGGGCATGTCGATCAATGAATTCGCACAGCTGAACCGTGCCTTCATCATCGGCTCCTTCTTCCGCAAGGATCATCCTTTGCTGTCGGCCCGCATGCGTTTGAGCGTCAAGCGCGGCGCCAAGCTGAGCATCCTGCACGCCACCGATGACGACCTGCTGATGCCGGTCGCCAACAAGATCATCGCCGCACCGTCAGCCTGGCTGGCGGCGCTGGGCCAGGTCGCTGTCGCCGTGGCGCAAGCCAAGAGCGTGGCGGCGCCGGCCGGTTTCGAGAATATCGAACCGTCGGCTGAAGCCAAGCAGACCGCGGCCAGCCTGTTGTCGGGCGACGCCAAGGCTGTATTGCTCGGCAACGCAGCAGCGCAGCACCCGCAAGCATCGCAATTGCACGCCGTGGCGCAATGGATCGCGCAGCAGACCGATGCCAAGTTCGGCTACCTGACTGAAGCCGGCAACACTGTCGGCGGCTATTGGGCTAACGCTTTGCCCGCACCGGGCAAGGGCCGCAACGCGCAACAGATTTTCGCGCAGCCGCACAAAGCTTATGTGCTGCTGAATGCTGAACCGGAGCTGGACAGCTTCGATCCGCAAGTCGCAGTCGCTGCATTGAAGCAAGCTGAGATGGTGGTCACACTGTCCGCTTACAAGCATGGCGCCGATTACGCCGACGTGCTGCTGCCGATCGCACCGTTCACCGAAACTTCCGGCACCTTCGTCAACTGCGAAGGCCGTGCCCAAAGCTTCAACGGCACGGTGCGTCCGGCCGGCGATGCCCGTCCTGCCTGGAAGGTCTTGCGCGTGCTCGGCAACCTGCTGGGCCTGCCTGGTTTCGACTATGACACTTCGGAAGCGATCCGCGATGAAGTGCTGGGCACCGGCGAAGTCGCCGCTGCCAAGCTGGCATCCGGTTTGAACAATATCAGCGACCTGCAGCCGCAAGCTGCCGCCCAAGCCGCCAATGGCGCGCTGGACGCATTTGAACGCATCGCCGACGTGCCTATCTATTTTGGCGACGCTGTAGTCCGGCGCGCAGCTTCGTTGCAGGAAACCATCGACGGCCAGGCGCCGCAAGCATGGTTGCCGGCAGCGCTGGCGGCCAAGCTGGGCATCGCCGGCGGCGAGCGCGTGACTGTGAAACAAGGGCAGGGTAGTGCTTCGCTGCTGGCAGCGATTGACGCCTCCTTGCCGGAAAATGTGGTGCGGGTAGCCGCTTCGCATGTCTCGACCGCAGCCTTGGGCGCGATGTTTGGTTCTATCGTAGTGGAGAAAGCATGATGGATCATTTCATCGCCGCCATCAACGCCACCGGCGCCGACGTTCTCGGCGGCCTCTGGCCCCTGGTCTGGAACCTGATCAAGATCATCGTCGTGCTGGTGCCGCTACTGCTGTGCGTGGCTTACATGACTTACTGGGAACGCAAGCTGATCGGCTGGATGCATATCCGCGTCGGTCCTAACCGCGTCGGTCCGGCAGGCCTGCTGCAACCGATCGCCGACGCCGTCAAGCTGCTGCTGAAAGAAGTCACGGTGCCGACGCGCGCCAACAAGGTCCTGTTCTTCATCGCACCGATCATGACCATCATGCCGGCCCTGGCGGCCTGGGCGGTGGTGCCGTTCGGTCCGGAAACCGTGCTGGCCAATGTTAACGCTGGCCTGCTGTTCGTGATGGCGATCACTTCGATGGAAGTCTACGGCGTGATCATCGCTGGCTGGGCTTCCAACTCCAAGTACGCTTTCCTCGGCGCGATGCGTGCATCGGCGCAGATGGTGTCCTACGAAATCTCGATGGGCTTCGCGCTGGTGATCGTGCTGATGGTGTCCGGCAGCCTGAACCTGATCGATATTGTCAATGCCCAGAGCAAGGGCTATTTCTTCGATCACGGCGTCGGCTTCCTGTCCTGGAACTGGTTGTCGCTGCTGCCTGTGTTCCTGATCTATTTCATCTCCGGCATTGCCGAAACCAATCGTCACCCGTTCGACGTGGTGGAAGGCGAATCGGAAATCGTGGCCGGCCACATGATCGAGTACTCGGGCATGTCGTTCGCGATGTTCTTCCTGGCTGAATACGCCAACATGATCCTGGTGTCGATCCTGACAGCGCTGCTGTTCATGGGCGGCTGGGCCTCGCCGCTGGCGATGCTGGACTGGATTCCAGGCTGGATCTGGCTCGGCGCGAAGACCTTCTTCATGCTGTCGGTGTTCATCTGGGTGCGTGCCTCGTTCCCGCGTTATCGCTATGACCAGATCATGCGTCTGGGCTGGAAAGTATTCATTCCCCTGATCCTCGTGTATCTGGTGATCGTCGCAGCCTGGATTCAAAGTCCATGGAATATCTGGAAGTAATGGAAGGTATAGAGTAAATGGAAGCCATCAAGGATTTTTTCGGCAGTCTGATGCTGCTGGAGCTGCTCAAGGGATTGCGCCTGACCGGGCGCTACCTGTTTGCACGCAAGATTACGGTACTGTTCCCGGAAGAGAAGACGCCGCAGTCGCCGCGTTTCCGTGGCCTGCACGCGCTGCGCCGCTACCCGAACGGCGAAGAGCGCTGCATCGCCTGCAAACTGTGCGAAGCGGTTTGCCCGGCAATGGCGATCACGATCGAATCGGAACAGCGCGCCGACGGTTCGCGCCGCACCACGCGCTACGACATCGATCTGACCAAATGCATTTTCTGCGGTTTCTGCGAAGAGTCTTGCCCGGTCGATTCGATCGTCGAGACCCACATCCTGGAATACCACGGTGAGAAGCGCGGCGATCTGTACTACACCAAGGAAATGCTGCTAGCGGTGGGCGATCGTTACGAACCTGAAATTGCTGCGGCACGCGCAGCGGATGCTGCATATCGGTAATGACTAGGCGTCATCCCCGCGGACGCGGGCACCAAGGTGGGGAATCCATGTTGCGGTAGGTCGGTAAAATGGATTCCCGCGTGCGCGGGAATGACGTTGTTAGTTAGTAAGGGTTGCTCTAGTAATTGATGAAGTTTTTTTAGCCGACTTTCTGGGCCATTATGGAATTTAAGACCTTTCTTTTTTACGCGTTTTCGGTGGTGCTGGTGCTGGCCGCCTTGCGCGTTATCACCGCCCGCAATCCGGTGCACTCCGCGCTGTTCCTGGTGCTGGCGTTCTTTTCCGCAGCGGGCATCTGGATGCTGCTCAAGGCCGAATTCCTTTCGATCGTGCTGGTGCTGGTGTATGTCGGCGCCGTGATGGTGCTGTTCCTGTTCGTGGTGATGATGCTGGATGTCAATCTCGAGAAAATGCGAGAGGGATTCTGGGGTTACTTCCCGCTTGGCGCCACGGTCGGCACCGTCATCGTGCTGGAAATGGCCGGCGTGATTTTCCACGGCTTCCAGGGCGGCGATGCAGATGTGCCGGCGATCTCCGCCAACATCGGCAACACCAAGGAATTGGGCAAGCTGATCTACACCGAATACGTGTACGCCTTTGAAATCGCCGCCGTGATCCTGCTGGTGGCGATCGTGGCTGCGGTTGCGCTGACCCTGCGCCGCCGCAAGGACAGCAAGTATTTCGCGCCTTCGGCAGCAGTCAAGGTCAAGAGCACCGACCGCGTGCGCATCGTCAAGATGAAATCGGAAGCCAAGATGGATCCGATCGCGCCGGCAGTGCCTGTTGCCCCGGCCACTCCGGCTGCGCCGCCAGCCCCAACAAAATAACAAGGACGCAACATGGTACTTTCGCTTGCTCACTACCTGATCCTCGGCGCGATCCTGTTCTCGATCGGCATCGTCGGCATTTTTCTGAACCGCAAGAACCTCATCGTATTGCTGATGGCAATCGAATTGATGCTGCTGGCGGTGAACATGAACTTCATCGCCTTTTCGTATTACCTGGGTGATGCGGCAGGGCAGATTTTCGTTTTCTTCATCCTTACTGTAGCAGCCGCTGAAGCGGCGATCGGCTTGGCCATTCTGGTGGCGTTGTTCCGTAACCTGGACACCATCAACGTGGAAGATCTGGATAGCCTTAAGGGCTAAGACGTTTGCCCGGCCGGCTGACGCTGGCGGGGCAGGTGAAGAATACGCAGACAATAAATAACGAATAAAGATAAGGTTCATCATGGCGGGGCAACTTAACCCACAATTACTTCTTGCCGTACCGTTGGCACCCCTGGCTGGTGCTGCGATCGCGGGCTTATTCGGTACCAAATTCTTCGGCAATCTGGTCGGTCGCAAGACCTCGCACACGGTGACGATCCTGGGCGTGCTGATCGCCCTGATCATTTCCGTGCAGACCTTGCTGGCGGTGATCGACGGCGCCACGTTCAACGGCACCTTGTACACCTGGATGACGGTTGGCGGCATCAAGCTGGAAGTCGGCTTCCTGGTCGACAGCCTGACCGCGATGATGATGTGCGTGGTGACCTTTGTCTCGCTCATGGTGCACATCTACACCATCGGCTACATGAAGGACGACGAAGGCTATAACCGCTTCTTCTCCTACATCTCCTTGTTCACCTTCTCGATGCTGATGCTGGTCATGAGCAACAACTTCCTGCAGCTGTTCTTCGGCTGGGAAGCGGTGGGTCTGGTGTCTTATCTGCTGATCGGTTTCTGGTACACCCGTCCGACAGCGATTTTCGCCAACATGAAGGCCTTCCTGGTCAACCGCGTCGGCGACTTCGGCTTCATCCTGGGCATCGGTTTGCTGCTGGCGTATTCAGGCTCCATGAACTACACCGAAGTATTCGCGCAAAAGGGCATGCTGGCGCAGCTGACCCTGCCGGGCAGCGACTGGATGCTGCTGACCGTGGCCTGTATCTGCCTGTTCATCGGCGCCATGGGTAAATCGGCGCAATTTCCGCTGCACGTCTGGCTGCCGGATTCGATGGAGGGGCCGACCCCGATTTCCGCACTGATCCACGCGGCGACCATGGTCACTGCCGGCATCTTCATGGTGACCCGCATGTCGCCGCTGTTC
>Ga0210409_10001071_pt1 | contig 38287 bp, 10 predicted proteins | sample IncBWH17MmetaG_FD_161649 | JGI IMG/M metagenome (GOLD analysis project Ga0210409, IMG submission 161649) | Forest soil microbial communities from Barre Woods Harvard Forest LTER site, Petersham, Massachusetts, United States - Inc-BW-H-17-M | ecosystem: Environmental > Terrestrial > Soil >... | reverse complement strand
TCGTAGGTGAGGGCTTCGCAGGCTCTCATGGGTGTATCGCCTTTCGTTAAGGTTTGGGTTTTCATTTGTCTCTAAACCCCGATACACCCGCTCTCTACGCTTTTACACAACCACTCTTACGCCACCGCCTGGCGACACCGCGTTCAACCGATTCTTAGTGAACCAGCCACCGGGTGGTGGTAGATTATTCGTAACCGTTTGGGGGAATGGTTCGTCACGGTTCCAGTTTATGAAAGTATTGTTGGTTTACCCGCAGAATCCGGACACGTTCTGGAGTTTCAAGCACGTGCTTCCCTTTGTCTCCAAGCGCTCCACCTTTCCGCCCCTGGGGCTGCTCACAATCGCCGCCATGCTCCCCCGCGATTGGGACCTCAAACTCGTGGACATGAATGTCGAGCGGCTTAAGGACGGCGACCTGCTCTGGGCCGATTACGTTATGCTCAGCGCGATGATCGTCCACAAACACTCCGTCAACGACATCGTCGGCCGTTGCTCCGCCTTCAAAAAGCCCATCATCGCCGGCGGGCCCCTCTTCACTACCGGCCACGAGGATTTTCCCGGGGTCCGGCACTTCGTCCTCGGCGAAGCCGAAGACGTCATGCCCCAGCTCATCGCCGACATCCTCGCCGGCGCCGTCCGCGCCAAATACCAGGCCCCCAATCGCCCCAACGTCACCCTCGTACCCGTGCCGCGCTGGGACCTCATCGATTTCTCCCAATACGTCACCATGGCCGTCCAGTTCTCCCGCGGCTGCCCCTTCGATTGCGAGTTCTGCGATATCATCATCATGAACGGTCGCGTGCCCCGCACCAAAACCCCCGGCCAGCTCATTGGCGAACTCGAAACTCTCCGCCTCCAGGGCTGGAAAGACATGGTCTTCATCGTGGATGACAACTTCATCGGCGATAAAAAACGCACCAAAGCCCTGCTTCACGAAATGGTCGCCTGGCGCGAACGCGTCCAGCCCGGCATGGGCTTCTTCACCGAGGCCTCCGTTAACCTCGCCGATGACCCCGAGCTCTGCGAACTCATGGCCAAAGCCGGATTCAAAAAGGTCTTCGTCGGCATCGAAACCCCTTCCCCCGAAAGCCTGCAGGAATGCCACAAACTCCGGAACAAAGGCCGCGACCTCGTCGCCTCCATCCGCACCCTCCAGCGCGCCGGCATGGAAGTCATGGGCGGGTTTATCGTCGGCTTCGACAACGACCGCCAGGACGTCTTCAAAGAGCCATTTGATTTCATCCAGCGCTCTGGCGTCGTCACCGCCATGGTCGGCCTCCTCCAGGCCCTCCCGCAAACCAAACTCTACCAGCGCCTCAAACGCGAAGGTCGCCTCGAAACCGCAGCCACCGGCAACAACACCGAAGCGGTTCTCAACTTCAAAACCAAATTAAACCGCGAATTCCTGCAGGCCGGCTACCGCGACCTCATGAAGAAACTCTACGAGCCAAGAGTTTATTACCAGCGCATCCGCACCTTTCTCGAAAACCACCGGCCGACTGGCCCCAGTCTCCACGTCTCTGCCTCCGATCTCCAGGCTTTCCTCAAATCCTTCTGGATGCTCAGCATCTGGGAACGCGGACGGCACAACTATTGGAGATTCTTCTGGAGTGTTCTCCTCCGCCGCCCGCGCCAGCTCCGCCAAGCCATCGAACTCGCCGTTATCGGCTACCATTTCCGCCGCGTCGCCAGCCGCCTCTGAACCCCAGGGGCGCCGACGGCCTCGTCCCCGGTCTGAAGCCATGGGCTGGGATTTTGTCCAAACAATTCGCCGCTGCTCGAACACCGGGTCGCATAGCTGGGGACGGCCCCATCTCCGCTCCGATTCCATGCGATGGAATTCTTTTCAAACGATTCCCCCTTGCTCGAACACCGGGTCGCACGTACTGTCAGCTAGGTCCATGTTTTTCGCCGCGCAAGATTCCAGGCGGCCTGCGATCAAGCGGGGCGATCGCGGGGACTCGTCGCGCCTCTGCCCTCTCCGCTCAGACCTGCCTTTGATTTGGATGCGACGGTCTTCTCGTTTCCTGGTTCTTCGTGAAGAGAGTCAGCGTGAGGGGAATTTCGGTTCGCACCGTTGCCTCCAATCAAACCGTGAATTGGTGCACAAAATGGGACCCACCGGCAGCTTGGCATCTTTTTGTTCCCGGCTTGACTCCTCCAGAGTCGCTTTCCATATTTCATCCTCAAATTTTGCGTCAGCTTTTCACGATTAGGACCCGAAGTACTATGGCCAGACCGAAGGCGAGCAAAGTCCCGTCCAAACCAGTCTCAGCAAATCAAGTCCCGGCCGCAGATGAACCCGCCTCCGCTGTGGCTCACGATTCGTCCCCCCAACTGCTCGGCAGAAACGGCAAGGCCGTTCTTACCGTGGCCGACCCTGCGGGTCAAGTTCTCAATGGTCATCCCACGGAGTTGGGCGAAAAAATCAAGGAATTGGTCCGCCTAGCCCAGGAGCAAGGATACCTCACCTATGGCGATATCAATGACGCGCTCCCGGACGGCCGCGTGAAGCCGGAGGACCTCGACGAAATCTACATCAAGCTGCGCAACCTCGAGGTCGAAATCGTTGACCAGGCGGAAGTGGACCGCGTCAAACAGCCCGAGCCGGAGGAGGACGATGAGAAAGCCCGGCTGGATATCCTGGATGACCCCGTCCGCATGTACCTCAAGCAGATGGGCCAGGTGCCTTTGCTCTCCCGCGAACAGGAAGTCGAAATCTCCAAACGCATCGAAAGCGCCGAAGAAGAAGTCAAGCGCGTCATCTACAGCTTCGGCTTCGCCGCCAAGGAACATATCGCGCTCGCCGAGAAGCTCCTGTCCGAGCCGCCCAAGGAACGCTTTGATCGGGTCGTTCTCGACAAGAAAATCGAAGGCCGCGACGACCACCTCAAGGCGCTGCGCAAATCCATCAAAACCGTCCGCGCCCTCGACCAGCAGGCAGATGAACTGTACGCCCGATGCCGCGACGAAACCGTCAAGGCGGGCGCGAGGAAACTTCATAACACGTTCAGGAAACTCGACCGCAAACTGCAAAACACCTTCGCCAAATTCTACTACAAGCAGAAGGTGATCGAGGAGATGGCATTGGTCGCCGAGAACATCTACGACAAACTTCAGGTCAGCTTGCGGCTCCTTAAGGACCTCGAAGCGCACCCCAAAGCCCCTCAGTGCGCGGACATTATCGAGGGGGAACAGCGCAAGATCCGGGCCCTGGAGGACTTTGTCCGCCTGCCGTGCGACGATTACCTCGCGGCTCACCAAAAACTCAAGCTTTTCTGCGCCAAAGCCCTCCAGGCCAAGACCGAGATGGTGGAGGCTAACTTGCGGCTCGTTATCTCCATCGCCAAAAAATACACCAATCGCGGCCTCTCCTTTCTGGATCTCATCCAGGAGGGTAACATGGGCCTCATGAAAGCAGTCGAAAAATTTGAATACCGGCGCGGCTACAAATTCTCCACCTACGCCACCTGGTGGATCCGGCAAGCCATCACCCGCTCCATTGCCGACCAGGCCCGCACCATCCGCATTCCCGTGCACATGATCGAAACCATCAATAAGCTCATGCGCACCCAAAAACGCCTTCTCCAGGACTTCGGCCGCGAACCCATTCCCGAAGAAATCGCCGACGAGATGCAACTCCCCGTCGAGCGCGTCCGCGCCGTCCTCAAAATGGCGCAGCAGCCCATCTCCCTCCAGTCCCCAGTGGGCGACAGCGAGGATACCAACTTCGGCGACTTCATCGAGGACAAAACCACCGAGAGCCCTTCCGAAATGACCAGCTTCAGCCTGCTTAAGGACAAATTGAGCGACGTCCTGACCAGCCTGTCCGAGCGCGAGCGCAAGGTCCTCGAATTGCGCTTCGGGCTCGGGGACGGCTACTCTCGCACTCTCGAAGAAGTCGGAAAACAGTTCCGGGTCACCCGCGAACGCATTCGCCAGATTGAAGCCAAGGCGCTCCGCAAGATGCGCCACCCTACCCGCATCCGCCAGCTCCACGGCTTTCTCGAAGTCCAACGACCCGAATAGGGTTTCTATCAACCATCAACTATCCCGTCCCTGCGCTGGGTGCAGGCCAAACTGGAGCAGTTTCTCACGCATGGTAAGCCGCGACACCCCGACCCACCGGGCCGCTTTGGCCTGGTTGCCGTGGGCCAATTCGATCGCGCGCCCGAAAAGCTCGCGCTCCGAGTCGAGCAACAGCCGCGCGTGGGCGTCGGCGATCTCCCCTCGTTGCGCGGCGGCCAGCAGGTGCGCCGCATATTCTCGCAGCGTGAGGCGCGCCGCATCCGCGGGCGAACCGGTCGTTTGTGCCAGCCCGGCCCGGACGTGCTCAACGTTGATCGTATACCCCTGGGAGTGCAACAGCGCCTTGCGCACGATATTCTCCAGCTCCCGCACATTGCCCGGCCAATCCTGCGATTGCAGAAACTCCAACGCATCAGCGTGAATCGAAGGATCGCCACCTCCCAATTCCGCGGCGTACTTGCGCAGGAAGAACTTGACCAGCTCGGGAATGTCCTCCTTGCGCTCGCGCAACGGCGGCAGTGTGATCACCACCACGCTCAGCCGGTAATACAGGTCCTCCCGAAATTGTTTCTGACGGATCCCCGATTCCAGGTCGCAATGCGTGGCGGCAATCACCCGCACATCCACCGGAATCGTCTCCTTCCCGCCCAGGCGTTGAAGAGCTTTTTCCTGCAACACCCGCAACAGCTTCACTTGCGTCCCGGGCGTCATGTCGCCGATCTCGTCCAGAAAAATGGTCCCATGGTCCGCCTGCTCGAACCGGCCGATTCGACGCGACTCGGCTCCGGTGAAGGCGCCCCGTTCGTGGCCGAACAGCTCGCTTTCGAGTAAGGTCTCGGGAATGGCCGCGCAGTTGATCGCGATGAAGGGCGCGGTCGAGCGATCGCTATGCTGGTAGATCGCGCGCGCGATCAGTTCCTTGCCCGTGCCGGTTTCACCCCGGATCAGAACGTTGACCGGCTTGGACGCGATCCGGCCAATCTCCTTGTAAATGGATTGCATCCCGCGGCTGTTGCCCACCAATGCCTCCCGCGCATCCCCCGGCCCGCCCATGCCAACCGGGTCGGTCATCAGCCGGCGGCTGGCAACGCAACGCTCCACCAACTCCAACAGCTCCGGCATTTCAAAGGGCTTGAGCAGGTAATCGTAAGCCCCCGATTTTGTGGCTTCGATAGCCGTGTCGGTCGTGCCGTGCGCGGTCATCAGGATGATTGGCAAACGAGGTTTGAGCGCGTGCAGTTGTCGCACCAGCTCGAGCCCATCCAGGCCGGGCAGCTTCAGGTCCGTGATGACAACGTCGAGGTCGTCTTCACGCGCCCGCTTCAAACCGGCATCCCCGCGCGTTTCTACGATTGTCTCGTGTCCATCTTCCGCCAGCACCCGGCACAGGGTCATCACGATTGCGGGGTCGTCTTCGATCAGCAGTATGCGGGTGGTGCCGTTCATGGCGAGACACCAGGGTACAAACGCCCGGGCCGTGCGTCAAAGTCTGAAACGGACCAACAGCCCTCCAGGCTTTGGGTCGGGTCCCGTTTGCCGCGCGTGGGCCACCTCATCCTACTCAGCCTTGGGTAATACGATGCCGAAGGTTGTGCCCCGGTTGACTTGCGTTTGGTATTGCAGGCTGCCCCCGTGTTTCTCAACGATCCGTGCCGCAATGGAAAGGCCCAGGCCCGTTCCGGCGTCCTTTGTGGTGAAGAACGGGTCGAACAGGCGTCTTTCCACTTCTGGTGTCATGCCTTTGCCGGTATCCGAAACCTCCAGGACGACGGCCTGCACCGCCCGCTCGGCGAGGCGCCTGACACTCATCCGGGTCCGCAGAGTTACCGTCCCATTGTGGCCGATGCTGTCGGCCGCGTTTTGTATGAGGTTGATCAGGACCTGCTGCATCTGCTGAGAATCGATCCGGACGTCCGCGGAAACTGAATTCTCACAAACCAGAAGAATATTCGATCTGGCCAGCTGAGGCGCCAGCAACGCCTGGACCCGGCCCAAGGGTTCATGAGTCGAGACGGTCGCAAGCTGTGGCTCCGAAGGACGGGCAAAGAGCAGGACATCTTTCACTATTCTCTCCAGCCGGCTGACTTCAGTGGCAATAATCTCGGCATCGGCCTGCTCCAGAGTGCCGGGTTTGAATTGCTTTTGTTGAATGTAAAGCCAGGCTTTGATCGCGGTCAGAGGATTGCGGATCTCGTGCGCGACTCCCGCGGCCAGCATGCCCAAAGAAGCCAGTTTTTCCTGGCGCTCCATCAGCGCCTCACTTTCCACCAGCTTAACGCGGAGAGGGGCAATCAACCCACGATAAACCACGACCGCCAGACCGGCGCCCGCCAGCAACAACAACGCCAAGGAAGCCATGAGCGCCACCCGAAGGTAGTTGAGCGATTTGTTCGAGCTCGCCAGGAATGAATCCATGGACTGTTGGTGAGCGCCGGCCAAGGCAAAGCCGAGGTCGAGAATGCGTTGGGATTGCTTCTCGAAGTCAGCAAAATCCGCAAGCGGCATCGTGAGTTGGCTTTGCGAATGGAGCTTCGCTTCAATCGCCCGCGCCGCGGCAAGGTAAGAGTCATAATTCGTGTTGATCAGGTCCAGAATGCGCCTCTCCTCTCCCGTCGAGAGAATCGGACGTTCGTCGTCAATCCACCGGTCCAACTCCTTGCTCAGCCGGTCGAAACGAGTCCAATCATTGGCATCATGGTAAACGCCATACCGCAGGACCCCGTTGTTCAGCTCCAGGATGGTTTGCTGGAAATGGTCGGCTATCTGGAAGCTCTTGAGTTGAACAGACGTCAGCCGCTCCCGCAGCTCCCCGCCACGCCGCCATGCGCTCTGGGCGGTCGCGGCGATCAGCGTCACCATCGCCGCGATAGCGGCCAGGAACGCGACCAGACGAAACCTAAGAGACTTGAGGCTATGGCTCATTCATCAGCACTCGAACATCAGTTGCATCAAGACAACCTGTCAGGCAAAGTGATCCAATTCACGCGCGAGCATACTTCGCGGCGTTGAAACGCGTCGAGAGCTAAGCTGCAGCGCTTGACCCGCTGACGTGGTAAGCGACTTACCACTAAAGGTAACCCAGTTCCCTCCGGCGAACCGGCGGCGGATCGACGAACCGTTGGAAATCAAGGGCTTTTATCACACCCGTCTCGTGAAAAGGCATGGCACGGTTTTGGCTTAAAGGAAACAAGTCGCTCGGTGCCTGCGTGCGCGAGCGAACCCTGCGGAAGGAAACCTGTCAGCCAGGAGCGAGCGAGGCTCGACCTGCCGCAGAGGCAACGATTTAGCGGCGACCCACCGCTCCCTGTGGCTCGGCTCACGCCCGCGACCGGCCACAGGGAAATTTTTTTGGCGGTATGAAGAAAATTCTCATAGCGGACGATGATGCATCGGTCCGCAAGATGGTAGCGCGAGTGCTCGAATCCGCCGGTTACTCCACAGTGCTGGCGAGCGGCGGTCGCGAGGCGGTGGCGAAGTCCCGCAGTACACAGCCTGATCTGATTCTGCTGGATGTGAAGATGCCCGAGCAAGGCGGTTGGGAGGCGTTCGAGCACATCAGCCGGGTCGCCGCCTTGATTCCAGTCATCGTCATGACCGCGTGGCCGAATCAATACGAACAGGTCGTCCAGCGGGGAATTGATGCGTTGATGGAAAAGCCTCTCGACCTGCCGCTGCTGCTTCGGACCATCGAGGGCCTCCTGCGTGAACCCGAGCAACAGCGCAGCCGGCGGTTGACCAACAGAAATTTCACCACCGCTTACCTTGCGAGTGTAAGCGGAATCGTGCCCGGAATCTCGTAACCGAAGACAGGCCATCTCTCTCGCGCGCGTGGCTTAAAGCGCGCGTCCCGTGGCTGCTACTCCAAACTCCAGCCGGGGCGGATTTCCTCGTCCAAAGCCGTTGTCCCCAAGTTCAGTCTCAGCTTTTCGTCCGCGAGGATACCAATCATGCCCGCGTTATCGGTGCAAAGAGACGCTTGCGCCAGCCGCAATCTCAATCCTTCCCGCCGGCACGCATCCGTCAATTGCCGGCGCAACGCGCGGTTGCAGGTGACGCCGCCCGACGCGGTAACGCAACCAACCCCCAACCGCTGAGCCGCACGAATGGTCTTGGTGACAAGCACCTCCACAATCGCGGCTTGAACGCTCGCGCAGACGTCGCGCAGCGCCTGCGCATGGTCCAGCACCTCCGGGTGGTCGCGAAGATGGTAGCGGACCGAGGTCTTTAAGCCGCTAAAGCTGAAATCATCATCAGGCTCCCGTAGCATTGGCCGCGGAAAGGCGAATGCGCTCGGATTCCCCTGCTCTGCTAGCCGGTCGATTTCCGGCCCGGCCGGGTAGGCCATTCCCATCAACTTTCCGATCTTGTCAAAGCATTCACCGGCCGCATCGTCCAGTGTCGAGCCGAGCAAGTGATGCGTCAATTTCTCCTGGACATGAACAAGCATCGTGTGGCCGCCGCTAACAATAAGGGAAACGTTGGGTTCGAATTCCAAAAAATCGGCCACGGGAGGGTCACCCTGGATCCACGGTGAATAGAGGTGGGCCTCGTGATGATGGATGCCGACAAATGGACGGCGTAAGGCAAAGGCCAGCGCTTGCGCCGTCTTCAGGCCGACTATGAGCGCGTTGGGCAATCCCGGCCCTTGAGTGGCGGCGACGGCATCCAGTCTCTCAGGGCTAACTCCGGCCTGTCTCAAAGCGGCCCGACAGATGGGAATCACTTGGCGCAAGTGTTCGCGGGCTGCCAATTCGGGCACAACCCCGCCATACTCGGCGTGGAGGCGGATTTGAGAAGAGACTATGTTGGACAGGACGCGTCCGCGCTCGACCACCGCGGCGCTCGTTTCGTCACACGAGGTTTCAAAAGCAAGCAGCGGCATGGGCTGGCACTAAGCCGAAGCGACCCTGCGCGACCAGCGCGCATGCCGCGATGCGTAAGGGATCTTCCTGCAAGCTGAGCTATTGCGCTGCCGCCATTTTTTCGCCGCGGGCGACTCGTTTCTCCCGAAGCGGGGAGCGTTGGGAGAACAGGGTGATGCCCTTGAGCACGTCCATGGCTCGCTCGAGCTGCGAATCATGGACCTGGGAGACCAATTGGCGGTCCCTTTCCTCCAGACTTTCGATGCCACCTGGCGTCCACTGAAGCTGGACGGCGCGCCCTTCCTCTTCGCTCATGACGACAGGGACGGTGGGTGTGATACCTTCCTCGTGAATGACTTTATGGCTGGGCGTGTAGTACTTCGCCGTCGTCAGCCGCAACGCGGAACCGTCCTGCAGCGGCAGGATGCTTTGCACGGAGCCTTTGCCAAAGGTCTTCTCTCCCACAATGATCGCCCGGTTTAGATCCTGGAGACAGCCGGCCACAATTTCCGAGGCACTGGCGCTGCCCAGATTAACGAGGACCGCGATGGGCATTTTGGGCAGCTCATCGTGACCATTGGCATGGCGGCTGGAGTTTTGAGCTGGATTACGACCCTCAGTCGTCACTACGAGTTGACCGCGGGGGAGGAATTTCTCGCATACGGCAACCGCCTGCTCGAGCAACCCGCCCGGGTTCCAGCGTAAATCAAGCACCAGCGCTTGCATCCCCTGCGCCTTGAGCTTCTTGAGTGCGGCCTCCAGATCGTCGCTGGTCTTCTCGCCAAACTGGACCAGGCGCACATAGCCAATTTTGTCCTCACCAAGGGGAAACTCCTTCTTGCCATGGATGTCTTTGACCATGTCAACGGTGATCACCGAACGCGCGAGCTTGTAGTCCTTAAGCTGATTTGAAGACGGACGGAACACGCTGATCCTGACCTCCGTGCCCGGTTCGCCGCGCAGGGTCTTGACGGCTTCCTGGAGGCTCATTCTGTCCGTGCTCTTGCCGTCGATGCGGACGATCCGGTCGCCGGTCATGATCCCCGCCCTGAAACCCGGGCTATCATCCATCGGAGCGACCACGGTAACGAAGTTATCCTTCATGGAGATGACGATCCCCAGGCCCCCGAAGGCGCCCTGGGTGTCATTTTGCAATTCCTTGTACTTTTCTGGCTCCATGAATTCGCTATGCGGGTCCAGTGTGTTCAGCATTCCCTTAAGCGCCCCATAAACCAGGTCTTGATATTTCAGGTTTTGGCCATCCACATAGTCCTTCCGGACCTTCTCCATCACGTAGGAAAAAAGCTCGAGACTGGGATAGGCAGAATCCTTCTCGGCGGCCTGGGCGGAACTGAAGTACACCCGGGCGCCAATGATCAGGTTAATGCTCAGCACCAGCGCCACCACCCCGTAAATCAGTCTTCGTTTCATAATGCGGCAGAACTTCGTTCTGGCAGAAAGTAAGGGGCAAAGCCGCCCTTGGCAAGAGAGCGCTCGCCCAGTCACCTCGTGTCAACAACCGCGACCCCCTCGATTTTCACGTCCTTTTTGGGTCCCAAATCGATGCCTTGCGCCCTCAAGACCGTTTCGAAGACGTGCAGCCGAGGGTCGTGGCCCCTCTTCAGCCTGATTCGTTTGGCGGCCGGGTCATAGCTGAACTCGCGCCACGGCCGGCCGTCGCGCAGGAGTTTCTTCGGTTCGGAGTCCAGCGATGCCGACCAACCACCTCCCGGCTCACGCGTCCAGCCCTCGACGCAGTCCGCCCCGCTCATCGACACCTTCTCGTCTTTCATGGCGCGAATCGTCACGCCGTCGTTTTTCGGGGCCAAGACCTCGCGATATACCCCGCCCCGTAAGACGATAGTCTCTCCTGGTTGGGCGAGCGCGCAGGCTTTGGACAGGCTCGCGAGCGGCACGGCAGGATAGCCCCACGCCGGCTCGTCAGAGGCGCCCGGATGCCGCGGGTCCACGTAGTAAACGTTGGGGTACTCCAGGGCGCCGAGCGTCACCCCGCCCTTTCCGGCCCCGATAGCTGGGCTCGGTTGGCGCAGGCGGAAATCCCGCTTCTGAGGCTCCACGAACAGTGGGTCCTTGCCGTTGATGTTCGTGCCTCGCGCTAACGGCGCGGTCTTGAACGTTAGGTTGAATTCCATGACCGGGTTGGCAGCGGAGAAGTCCTGGTCACCGTGGATAACGGCCCGTTCCGCTTCACAAAGAATATTATTGCGGATTAGTCCACCGGTCGATTCCCTGCCCCGCAAACCGATGCAAGCCCAATTCACCGTTGAGATCGTGCAGTTCTCGATGGTCACATCAGGCGTCTGGATGATATCCGGCCCCCAACCCCCTCGCATCGCCGGCGAATCAGCGCAGACGATGTTGTGCCGAAACGTCCAACCACGCACGCTGCCCAGGTGCGGAGCACTCTCCACCTTGCACATCTGATGGAAGTCAAAACAGGTGTTGTTTTCGAAAAGCAAATCCATCGCGATTTCGCCGTTGTTTGAGAAGGTCTGGAGACAATCGACGTGTGCCGTTTTGATCTCCTGCCGGGTGCTGCCGTGATAATAGTTGTAGCGCTGGATGCACCCTTTGCCGAAAAACCGCGAGTAATCGCAGTCGTCGTTCTTGTTGCCCGGCGCGTACATGAAGAGGCGGCTCACTTCGTTGTTCTCCACCAGCCAATCTTCTCCTCCCAGGATAAAGCCGAACTCGCAGTGATAAACCTTGTTGTAGGCGATTCGGTTGTGGGCGACCGCTGAGTAATCGCGAGTGTTGCCATCCGCGCTCGGCTTGCCAACCGACCCGTTAACCGCCGTCATCATATCGTGGATGTAATTGTCCGCGATATCGCAGTCGCTGGCGCGCAGTTGAATGGCCGTCGCAGGCTTGGCAGCGGTGATCTCGAAGCCCTCCACACGAATGTGACTCGCCTCGAGGTCGAAGCCGCCCAAGGTTGCCGAGCGCCGTGGCATCGCCACGAAAGAGACCGGCTTGCTCTCCGTGCCGCCGGCCTTCACCCTGACCCTTTCGTCGTACCGGCCCGCCATAACATAGACGGTGTCGCCCGGTTTCGCCGCATCGGCAGCCTGCTGCACCGTCTTGAAAGGCTCCGCTTCGGTCCCCGGGTTGGTGTCGGCCGCGCCCGGAGCCTCCCGGTCAACCACATAACTCGCTGCCCGAACCTCCAAGGGTGCAACATCGTCGCTCGCGTCCTGCTTGCCGTCGGTGTGGCTCGCAAAGGTCCCGGCCTTGAGGCTAGAATCGGACAAGACCAGGCCGGCCAACGCGCAGATCAACAGGACCCTCGTCCGCGGTGGTTGCGGAGTTTTGGGGTAGCTGTCAGGCCGAATGCCTACCCGCAGGACCTGGCCATTGCGCGCGCTTTGCAACACAATGCGGTGAGCATTGACGATCAAAAGTGCGTGCCGATCGGGATTCGGATTCATGCCGCGCCGAGTCTGCCAGAGTCTGACCGTAATGCAACGCAGGCGAGTGTGGTGTATTGAACCCGCGACGATTCCTTCAGCCTTCCTGCACGCTCGTCTCCAAAAGACGAAAAAATTTAAATTCGGCCCTTGACGGTTTCGGCGTCAGGTAGTTTAATATCTTCCATTAAACCAAAAGTTTGCGGCCTTTGGCCTCTTCCTGGGGAGGCTCTTTAGAGGGTGGGATAAACGACTTGGTTGGGTGCGCGTCAGCGAGGAAGGGGTTTCGCCGGCGCAGGAATGATCAAATAGTTACGCTGGGTTAAGAATGGCCCAGCGATTTCAGGAACGTGTGAACGGATCATCCGCCAAACGCCAGTTTGAGTTAGAGCCGCTGGAGCAGCGCTGTTTGCTGTCCGGCGGGGTCGCCGCTGTAGCCGCCTCTCCCCTTATTTCACACACACTGCTGGTGGCTGCCGAGACCCAGACAGATTCCACTCGCCCAGCCCAGGAAATCAACGCCTGCGATCCGGCCGCTGGGGTTGGCAGCATCTTGCCGTCCGGAAGCCCAACACCCACGGCCCAGACCGCTTCGGCTCAGGCGACGTCAACGGGCTCGACTGACGCTGTAGCTCAAGGCAAGGAAGGCACATCTCAGAGTGTTACAGCCAGTTCAGCCGAAACCCAAACAGGCCCGGGAAGCCAGTCCGCCAACATCACGATTTCTTCAGGTCAATCCCAAGTTGACGGGAGTCCTGCGACAGAGCAGTTGACTCAGACGCTGACGGCAGCGAACGGCCCTCCATCAGCGCAAGCCACGCTTGGCCAGGGCAATTCCCCGGCTATCCTCAATCTCGCTGCTTTTTCGCAAGGTCCGAATGACACCACGACGATTCATCTGGGTGGCGCGGCGGGACCAGGCGTCAGTCCTGATGGCTACGACCAGCTCAACGTTGAAGGATTGGCGCATCTTGACGGTACTCTTCAGATTCAACTTTCCAACGGCTTCGTTCCGCAACCCGGCCAGAAATTCAAGGTTTTCACCTGGGGTTCGCGCAGCGGACAATTCGCCAACTGGCTTGGTACCGCCGGCATACCCGGGCACCCCGACTACTATTTCCTGCCGATCTATAATGCTCATGATCTGACGTTGGAGGTCATCGACGACCCGAATATCAGCCCCGGGGCTTCGACCGCCATTCAGAATGGCCTGAACACGCTTTCTCAGATCGGTACTCTGCTGAACAACGTAGGCAGCTTCGCTCAGAACATTCCGCTCATCGGCGATAAGCTAAGCAGCTTCATCGATTCCGGCTCGGCCATCAGCCACGTTATCGCGCAGCAGATCCAAACCCTGCTCTCTGGAGGTCCAACGGCTGAGGCCGCTGTTACCAGCTTCATCCAAGGCTGGGATGGCACGAATGTCGCGGGATTCCAGATCAAGGTCGACGGCGTATTGGGCCATTATGACGCTACCGGCACCGGACCGTTTTGGTGGGACATGACCCTTGAAATTACCCCTGCCGCAATCAGCAAGACGCTCCAGAGCGTCCTCGGTGGCGCTCTCGGTGCGGTGTTCGGCTCCGCCCCATCCGTCCAGGTCAACGGCAAGCTGACCGTTAACATGAGCTTCGGCTACGACAGCGTGTTCTTCGTGAAGCTCGACCACATGACTGCCGAGGCCGATGTGAGCGTAAGTGGGTTGAACGGGTTCCCGTTCCAGCTTTCACCTCCGGGCGGACCAGTTTCCATGAACGTTACCAACGGCTCGGTGACGCTCGCCGCTTCAATCACGGCCACGCCCGACGCCAGTATCCTGACCGCGAATGCCACGACTGGGGCGCGGATCGAGATGGCCACCCTTACGTCGATGGCTGCGAGCAGCACCGCCACCAGCAACGCTTTCAATTTGGCGAAGACCAGCAGCCTGAATGCTTCCTTCACTTTGAATGGCAACATCACTTTCGGCGGCATCAGCCTAACCGGGACGACGATGGTGCAAATTCAGTCCAGCGACTTGTTCAGCGGCGCCGCTCCGGCGGTCACCGTGGTAGTGGACAGCTCGTTGACAGTCATGGGCCAGACGTTGACCGGCACATTCACCTTCAAACAGACGGCGACCGAGACAGACCTGGAGGCGACTGGGGTCACTCTCAACCTGATGGTCGGCGCTCAGCGGGTGCTTCAGGCGACCGGGTCTGGCGAGTTCGCGCTGGTTGGCAGCGGGCTGGCCGGGACGCTTTCCTTGACGTTAACCCAGGGGCCGAATATCCCCGGCCTGACCCTGACCGGCACCACTCTCAACCTGGCGCTGAATACGTCTTCGACGGCGGTAGCCACCGTTGACGGGAACGCCGTTAATTTGCCGGCCGGACCCTATTATCGCGTTTCGGGCCACGCCACGCTGGGGCTGAGCACGCCCAGCGCGAACTTAACGGCGGATTTCGACTTTGAGCCAAACGGCAGCAATGAAGTGGATGTTGGCATCGCCAACCTGTCGTTCTATTTCGATAACGGCACCAGCAATCTGTTGAGCCTCACCAACGGGTCCGGAGCATTCGTTATTCTCGCGGCGGGGGTTTATGGAACGGCCGGTGCAACGGTCAACCTGACGGTGCCGGGGGTGACCTTGGAGGGCACGTTTAACGTGCTGATGAACACGACCGGCTCCTCCCAGACAGCCAAATCCGTCACGGTGAACGGCACCGCCCTCAACATCCCGGCATTATTGGCGGGGCCATACCTCCAGGTGCAGGCCACAGGCGCGACTCCAGGGACTCATGCACAGTTGACGGTGCTGGGGATCCCGATGATGGGTGATTTCCTTTTCGAGAACAAAACCACGAACGCGAGCCACAAGGTTGTGACGGTGGCTGCTGCCAACGTTAGTTTCGGCCTCGGCACGGTCACGAACAATCTCGTCTCCATCAGTAACGGGTCCGCAGCGTTTATTATCAGCGCTAACGGCGTGGCGGGCCAAGGGACGGTGACCGTGGGCGTCAGTGCGCCGGGCGTGACCTTAAGCGGCACATTCGGCGTGGCGGTTAACCAAACGAATGGCGCGGTCAACGAAACCGTTACCATCGGCGGGTCACCGGTGACGGTCAATTTGCCGGCAGGTCCGTATCTTCAGGTCAGTGGCACCGGCATCACGCTTGGTTTTCTGGGGATAACGGTAACGGGTGATTTCAGTTTCGAGCAGAAGACCACGACCACCAATACCCAATTGGTGACGGTGGTGGCGAACAACGTCGGGTTCAATTTCGGCACCAGCCTGATAACAGCGACAGGTGGTTCCGGATTTTTCGTGCTGAACGATTCTGGCATCGTCGGGCAAGGCAGCATCACAATTAACATTGGGGCGTTTGGTGGTTTCAGCCACACCTTCAACTGGGCCTTCAACAGCACTGATCCGGCGCTCGACCAGACAGTCACCGTTGATGGCATCCAGCACGTCCTCAACCAGGTAGATGGGCCCTTCAATCAACTGAGCCTCGGTTCGCCGGTCACGCTTTCCATCACCGCCGGCGGGCAGACACAGTCGATAGGAGTAACGGGCCTGGTACTGACCCTGGATTCCGCGCACAATGACGTGTTGGTGGGGGTCTCCGGGCTGAGCACAACGGTGGGGACCAGCGGGGTGACTCTGCACGTGGGCGGTGGCACCGGGGCCTTTGTCATCAATTCATCCGGTGTGGCGGGCCTGGTCAACATTGATTCGACGACGGTTACGCTGGGCGGGGTTGCTGCCGGTGTCGCGCTGACCGCGACACATCTCCAACTTCAGTTCAACAACACCGGCGCGGACGTCGCCCCGGTCTCGGTCCCGGTTGACAACAATCCGGCAGACAACGTGACAGTCCAGTTCACGGGCGCCTATTACCACAATTACCTGTCGGTGTCGGGGGCGGCGAGCTTCGGGCTGACGTTCGGGCCGATCACCATAAATGTTGGCGGCAATTTCGCCTTCGAGACGCCTGGAGCGGGGCAGTTCAAGGTCGGCGCCACTGACCTTTTATTTGACCTGAAATTGGGTTCCGGTCCCAGTGCCTTTACCGTCGCGTCCTTCAACCATGGCAGCGGGGCTTTCCTGATTAATGCCAGCGGTTTGGCCGGCTCGATTTCTGGCCTTCAGTTCCAGACCGGCGTCATCAGCATGAGCGGGACGATCGAACTCAAGGTCAACACCACAAGTTCCCCGGTCAACACCACCGTTACCACAGCCGTCGGCACAACCATCATTAACCAGGCGGATGTTACCGGCGTTCCCAACGACCCAATCCCCGCCAATATCTTTAAGGTGTATGTAAACGGGAACCTCCGGGTCGGGTCGGTTTCGTTCCCTTTCAATTTCTATGTCGTTTACGACTCCGGTTCGGGGCAGTTCCAGCTTTGGAAGACCAGCCCGAACACCGAGTTGGTGGCCGTCCAATCCGACGGCACAATCCTGACGCCGGGATTGAGCCTGCCGAGCCTGCTGGACTTCGCCCAGCCGGGCGGGTTCGACCTGGTCAGCATGCTCAAACAGTTGGGCATGTGGCTGGATACGTTCCGCAGTTCGACGTTGTTCGATACCCAGATTCCGTTCACCGGCGGCAAGACCTTGGGCGACGCCTTTGATTGGACGCAGGCTTTCATCAATTCCATCTACAGCAAAATGGTTAGTGTGGAAGTGCAGTCTCCGGGAATCGGCACCAACGGCCAGTTGGCAACTCCGCTGCCCGGCGGCACGGCGACTTTCCAAGTGACCTTAGGCACGGACAGCAACCCCGGATCGCCGGTGACCGTGAATGTTCCCGGCCTGCCGTTCTTCTTGGTCGGTTCCCAGTTAACGGATGCGCAGGTCCAATCTTTTATTGCTCCCCTCATGAGCGCCTTTGTGACGGCGGGGATCAATACCGACACGAACGTGAGCAATCAAAACAACCGGCTCGTGGCACGGGAGAATGCAGCCGGAGGGTTGGTAATCGCGCTCCAGGATTCGGAAGTGTCTAAAGGGACCAAGCTGACGATAACGTCCACCGCCGGCGCGATGGCGCCGCTCGGATTTGGAGCGGCGGCCATTAACCAGGTGGCGACCCTGACCCAAAGATACCCGACCGACAACAGCAACTCCCGCTATCCAAGTTTCTTCAGCGCGCTCGCGACTGCTTTGGGACTGGGCCCGGTCAACTACGACCCGGCGCGCCAGGTTTATACCTTCAGCCTCAACTTGAATCAGTCCTTCACCACGCAGGATTTGTTCGGCTCCTCGAGCATTCCATTCAATTGGAGCGCCGACCTGGGTCCGATCGCCAGCGCCTCGCTGAGCGGCGCGCTGAGCTTTAGTGCCACGGTGGGCCTGACCGGAACGCTCGGCTTCGATTTGACGGCGCAGGATGTGCCGCGCGTCCTTTCCACAACCCAAGTGCCCGTGCCGGTTAACGGCCGGATCAATACCGATGCACATTTCACGATTTACCTGAACGACGATCCATCTAATGTCAGCGCCCACCCCGTGGGTGGCGGCGCCCTGACGCTGACGGCCTCCAGCACTGCCAGCGACAGCAGCGTCGATGACCTGGCCGCGAAATTCAACGCGCTTTTTGGCACGATCACCCTGTCGCGGACGGATTACCCGTGGTTGCCCTCGCCGACCATGACGTTGGATCAGGTGCTGATTGCCCAGAAGGCCGACACCGAGCTGGCGATTTCGGCCAAGCCTGGGATGTTGGGTATCGTTAACCGCATCGCCATTACTTCCGCGAGCAATGACAGCTTTGCGACCGAGCTGGGCTTCGGTAACCAAAGCAATTCGACGGGCACGATGTTCCTCTCGGCGTCCAACTCCAACATCAAAGGGTTGTTCCTCGATAACGCCAGCTTGAGTGGCGATCTGACGATTACAACGCCCACGACCATCAGCGGTTCGCTTAGCCTGGGTTTTGTCAAAGTCGCGACCAACGGCGGAGTCCTGGGCACCTACACGATCAACAGCGACGGGACTACCTCCACTTCGCCGCTGCACGTCGGGCTGAGCTTGCACGATCAGACAACTAACTCTAGCCGGTTCTATCTGAGCGACCTGATGAACGGAACCTCATCGGTCAACATCCTCAACATGGTGGTGCCCAGCTTTACCGGATCGCTCCTATTGCAGCTCAACAACATTTCCGTCAGTGGCCTAGGCTTCTCTCTGCCTCTGTCGAGCGCGCAGATTTCCTTGTTCATTCCCGACATCAAGAATGTCGATTTCAACCCCAATCCCTACGATGCGACGAGCAACAAAGAGGGGCTGTTTATCACATATCCGAGCCTGGGCGACTTGTCGGACCTGTCGAACCTGAACTTCAGCTCGATCGTCCAGGCGTTGCAGGGTATCGCCCAGAGCCTCAGCCAGCTCAGCGGCTTTGGGTTCCTCAACCAGAAACTGCCGATCATCGACATGAGCGTCAACGATTTGATCGGATACGCGGCCAAGTTCGCCGACCTCATCAACGCCGTGAGCAATGGCGGAGGACAAAGTTTGCAGGACATCGTTTCCAGTTTGCAGACCCAGATCGACCAATTGTTCCACCTTAGCCCGAATGTCCTGCAGATCATACTCGATAATGACGGATTGACCCCGTCGAGCTTGGTGACCGGCGGCGGCACGGTTAGCGCTCCCGCCACGGCCAGCATCAATCCTAATGGTGACAACAACGCCTTCAACGTAACAGCCAGCGCCAACGGCACCATACTCAACAACTCGTTCATCCACATCGTTGGCAGTTCCGACGTGAACGGGACCTCGGCAAACGTTAGTTGGGATAGCCGAAGCAAGATGCTGACGATCAAGATCAACCCTGGCCAAACCACAACGCAAAGCATTGTCGATGCGATTAATAACGCCCATACGGCTGACCCAACGAACTTCCCGTGGATCGCGGCCAAGCCGGGGACGGATAACAGCAAGCCCGACGACGGCAGCGGGACCTTTACGACGCTGTCGCTGGAATTCAAGCTCAACTACACGGCTGCCTACGCCAATACGCTGCCGTTCCATCTGGACCTGGCGCAATTGCTGAGCCAGGTCGGGGGCAGCAATGCAGGACTGCAGGCCTTGCTGAATGGTGTGAGCGCGCTGGTGCAAGCTGACGCCTCCGGCACCCTGACGGTCAGCGCCGGCGCAGCGCTGACGCTCGATTTCGGGCTGGATTTGTCCAATGCCGCAAACATTCGGCCGTTTTTTTACGACGACACCGGTGTCGTGCTGACGGCGCGGGTGGTCGGCACCAACTTGAGCTTGAGCCTGACCGTGGGCTCGGTTGCCGGCATCCAAATTCAAAACGGGAGCGTCACGCTGGACGGCGATGGCGACCCGAGTACGACTCCCAAGACGCAGCCCACGCCTGACAATGGCGCGCAGTTCTCGCTTACTTTGCGCGATACGGACGGCACCGGGCGGCACTACTTCGACTCGAATTTCTTCAGTACCGACAACATCAATATTCAATTAGCGGCGGGAGTCAGCGCGGTGTTGCCGGTTTTTGCGACCATCGGCGGTGTGTTGGTGCCACTCGGGGCTACAACCATCGATCCCACCACCGGCTACCCGCACAACGACCTGGTCATTAATATCCCCGACCTGGCCCGTTTCTTTGGATTGTCGCTGGCCAGCTCGAACACGGCTGTCGTCCGGTTCATCGGTCCCAACAACGACATGTCCATCACCGCCCCGAGCAGTGTGAAGGACTTCAGCGTTGTGCTTCAATCCGGCAGCACTGCGGCGAATTTCGATCCCGGCACCAATACCCTGACCCTTACAATCCAGGACGGGGTGACGACGGGCACCGCCCTCCAAACCGCGATTCAAGCCATCTCGACCCCGTCCAGCGGCTGGACGGTGGCGTTGCTCGATAACGATCCTGGCAACATCAACAATTCAACTCCGGCCCACAATGACGGCTCCGGAACCATCACCAGTGACTCGATTAAGCTGGTCGCGCCCGATTTCAGTTCGTTGTTCAGCAACCTGGACTTCTGCACCATTCTCGCCAGCGCCACCGGCCCCTTGTTGAAGGGACTGGACACGTTGCTGGGCAAGCTCGAAGACGGCATCAATTCGATCGTTTCGAATGTTGACCTGCCGCTGATCGGTAAAGGTTTGTCCGGCGCGGCCGACTTTATCCAGAACTTCCGCAGCGGTTTGCTGGCGGAACTGGAAAAGGACGTGCAGGATGCGAGCGGCGACGGATTGACGGCGGTGCAGAACGCGATCAAGAAGGCCTTCTGGAATTCGCTCGGGCCAGGCGGGCTCAATCTGCTGGTCGATGTCGCTACGGGCAATCCCCTCGATATTTCCAAAGGTTACGACCAGCTCAATGTCACACTCGACTGCAACACGGGTTTGTTGGTCAAGCTGCGTCTGGCCAAAGAACTAGACCTGGTGGATACCTCAGGTAACCCCATCGCGTTCAACATCGGCGTGCCCGGCTTCGGCCTCCAGGGCAATATCAACGTCAAGGTCGCCCTCGGCTTTGATTTGCGCTTCGGATTTGGCGTCAGCCCTCAGGATGGTTTCTTTTTCGACACCTCGAACAACCCGGCGTTGAAGCTCTATTTCAAGGTTACGCTGCCTAACACGCACTTTACCGGTCAACTGTTGTTCCTGCAGCTCGACATGGCCGATGATACGACCACGCCCAGCGTTTTCTCGGGGCAGTTCACCGTTGATTTCACCGACCCGAACAATGACGGCAAGCTCACCTGGGCCGAGCTGACTTCCGGCGGGACTTCGATAGGCGATCTCTTCCACCCGCAACTGGCCGCCGATGCCCTCGTTAACCTCGACCTGGCGGCCAGCTTCGGCGGTAACACCGCCTTCCCGCGGGTGCTGGCCCAGTTCCACCTGCACTGGCATTTCGACGTGGCCAACGGCGCGGGCGAACCGCAAATCTCTTTTAATAACATCGAGCTGGATCTCGGAAGCTTTATTTCGAATTTCCTGGGGCCGATCCTGAGCAAGATCCAGAGCGTGACCAAACCGCTGCAACCGATCATCGACGTGGCTACGGCGCGCATCCCGATCTTGTCCGATCTCGCCGGGCATACCATCACGCTGCTGGACCTGGCGCAGCTCTTTGGTTTGCTCGAGCCTTCCACGGTCGATTTCATCAAGGACGTCGGGCAAGTCATTACCCTGATCAACGACATCCAGGGCATCGGCCAGGGCGATATTCTGATCCCGTTTGGTTCGTTCACGCTGAGCGGTGGCAGCGATGGTCAAATGGACCAGGTCGCCCCCACCGGCCCGAACTCCATCAATCTCCAGCAGTCCATCCTCAATGATCCCGACCCGGGCTTGAGTTCCCAGTATCAGAGTGCCGCAGCCGGCTTTGCGGGGGACCTAGGCAGCACGAAGAACTTCAGCATCCCGATCTTCGATCATCCCTCCCAGTTGTTCAATTTGTTCATCGGCAAGCCGGTCGGCTTGATCGAATGGCGAATGCCGCAGTTCAAATTCACCTTCACCTACACCCAACAGATTCCGATTTATCCGCCGTTGTATGCTCAATTCGGCGGCGGCATCGGCGCGACCATCAATATCGGCTTCGGCTATGACACCTTCGGCATCCAGGAATTTATCAGTGATCCGAAGAAGAACGCCGTGGACCTGCTCGACGGCTTCTACGTCATCACCAACGACACCAACGGCAAGCCGCAGCCTGCGTTGACGCTCACCGGCGAAATTTTCGCCGGCGCCGACATAAGTTTGGTCATCGTCGAAGTCGGCGTGCGCGGCGGCGTGTCGGCGACGGTGAATTTCTATTGGAACGACAACAGCGACAACGACGGCAAGATGCGCGTGAGCGAAATCATCGCCAACGCGCTGGAGGACCCGCGCTGCATCTTCAACATCCAGGGCAGCATCAGCCTGTTCCTCGAGGCCTATCTCAAAATCGATCTGTTCTTCTTCAGCATCGATAAGACCTGGCGGTTCGCCACCATTACGCTGGTGAGTTTCGACCTGACTTGCCCCGAGCCCGTGCTGGGTGAGATGAGCGGCGGCACGTTGACACTCAACATGGGACCGCTGGCCAGCCAGCGCCAGGTGGATGACACTTCGGATGGCAATGAAACTTTCGTCGTGCGCCACATCAGCGGCAGCGCCAGCAACGAGACGGTCCAGGTGACCTGGGCCCAGCACACGCAGACTTTCACCGGCGTGAGCGAAGTGGATGCCAACTGCGGCCAGGGCGACAATGTGCTCGATTTGCGCGGCGTCCTCTCCACTTGCAATCTTACGGGCGGGCCGGGCACCAACACCATTTATCTCAGTGACGGTCCGAATTCGACCTGCAACGGCGGCAGCGGCCCGGCGACGATCTATGCCAGCAAGGCCACCACCGCCACCGGCGTGGTCATCCACGGCGGCGACGGCAATGACGTGATTACGGCGGGCACGGAGGCGATTACCATTTACGGCGATGGCGGCAGCGACACCATCACCGGCAGCACCGGAAACGATCCTGGTGTGGACCACCTTTACGGTGGAGCGGGGGATGACAATATTACTGCCGGTAACCGCCAAACGTACATCGACGGCGGCGACGGGAATGACACCATTCACGGCGGCAGTGGCCTGGAATTCATTTTAGGCGGTGCGGGTGACGACACGATCTACTGTGGTGCGAGCGATAACATCGTGAACGGGGGCGACGGGAACGATGTCATCTACGGCGGTGCGGGCAACGACCTGCTAATCGGCGGCAACGGGGACAACACGATTTACGGCAACGCAGGGAGTGATCTCATCATCGGTAACAACGTCGCGACGGTGGCTGGAAAAGCCGTTACTGAAGCCAATTGGACCGCCCTCAACGCCGCGGTCGATAATATGGCATCGAATGGCATCGGGCTAACTGGCGTATCCGGCCCGACCGACACCAGCAGCGGCAATTGCTTCCTGGTCGGTGGCGGCGGCAGCGATGTCATTTTCGGCGGCGGCGGCAACAACATCATTTACGGCGGCAACTTCCTGACCCCCGGCCAGACTTCAGTGATCACCGAGGACGGCAACAACTTCATCACCGGCGGCCCGGGCAACGATACGATTTTTGGCGATGACGCGATGGGCAAAGCCGAGGACCGGAACACGGGCATCGCGATCAAATCCAGTGTTTGGGCTGACACCAACGGTAACCATATCCGCGACAGCAGCGAAAAGGGCCTGGGCGGCGTCAACGTGTGGCTCTACAAGCAAAGCACTATCATCAATACGGCGTTGCCTGTGGGGACTGGCGCGCTGGCCATGACCACCACGGATGTGGATGGCTCGTTCCAATTCGTCGGCCTGGATCCGAACGGATACAAGATGGTCTTCTCCCTGCCCAGCAGTCTGAACTTCACCCTGGTCCTTAACCCCGGCAACGTAGACATATCCACGACGGATAGCGACGCGGTGGACACCGTTTTCGCGGGCAGCGTCCACGCCGGCGTCACCGCTCCGTTCACGGTCGGGTTTAATACTACTTACAAGGCCGTCAGCGCCGGTTACACCGGCAATCCAGTTATTTCCGTCAGCAACGCTTCCGTCGCGCAGAGCAACTCCACTGAGACCCAGATGGTCTTCAACGTCACTCTCTCGGGAACCGCTTTCTCGGGCACGACGGCGGTGCCGGTCGAGGTGGACTACTTCACTGCCGACGGCAACAGCGTTAACCCGCTCCTGAACGCCACCGCGGGCCATGGCGATTATGTTCCCACCGTTGGCAGCCAGGACGTCATCTTTAAGCCGGGCGAAAGCAGCAAACAAATCACGATCCTGGTCAACAGCAGCGATACCTACAAACCGAATCAACAGTTCCGCTTGGAAGTAAGCGCTAAGCAGCTCAATCCCGACGGCAGCACCAGCCCGCTCAACGTCAACGGCTCCGCGGGCACCGTTACCGCGTTGGGCACCATCTTTAACACCGTGCCGGTGCCCGCCATCTCGATTTCCGATTGGAACCCGCGCGGCGCGACCCCGCAGTTCGTCTCGGACGACTTTATTAATTTTGCCGATTTCCGGCAAAAGCTGGTCAGCCAGGTCGGTCCAGTTTCGGCGTATCTTTGGAGCCAATTCTCGGCCGCCGACCAGCAAACCCTGCAAAGCGCGACGGCGAGCCAGACCCAGCAGACCCAGGTGCTAATCTCCGAACTTAACACGATTCTGGCCGCTCCTTCGATTTACACCCCGTCGCGCTTTGCGAGCATCACACTCTCGGTTCAGACCAGCGCGCTGCTGGCCACTTCGCCCATCGGCGACGCTCTGGTGTTGCTCAATCGGTTGCTCTTGCAAGATGCCTATCCGACGGATCTAGCCAAGACCATCGCTGGTGCGACAGAGGGCGATACCGCTATGTTCGTCGTGACTCTCTCCAACCCGAGCGAGAACACGGTCACGGTCGATTGGAATACCGACACTTCCCTCCTCTCGGACGCCCAACCTAATCCCGCGGTGGACGCGGCGATTCCGTCACCGTTGCCACACGCCAGTTTCGTGATGGGCCAGGGCACGGTGACCTTCCAGCCCGGAGAAACCACCCAGGTAGTCACCGTCCAAACGCTGGCCAATAACTACCACGAGGGCGACAGTTCGTTCTGGGTTAATCTGTCCAATTCGACTTACGCGAGCATCACTGACCCGCGTGGCTGGGGAGTTATCCCCGACAAGGACCCCGCCCCGACGGTGACACTGGTGCCGGTAGTGCCTCGGTCTCCCACCGACCCGTTCACGACGGATGTCACAAAAGACCCTAGTTCACCGGTGGCCGTCAATTTCTACATCCAGGTCTCGGCCGCCAGTGGCCTGCCCGTGACGGTGACCTGGGCGACCTCCCCGGGCACGGCAGTGGAAGGTCGCGGGTCACAAGATCCGGATGTGGGTGATTTGCCCGACTACGTTGGTGTGCCGACCTCCACCTCGCCAGCCGGAGACGGTCAGTGGGTGTTCGCTCCAGGCGCGTCATTGTCCAAAATGATCACCGTCTGGGTGAACCCCACCAAGCCCTACACCCACCCGACTGACACGAAGAACTTTTTCGTCAATTTGCTAAGCGCCGACAACGCAACGATCGCCGCGACCCCTGCCAACCAGACCAATCACGACACGGTCGTGATTCATCAGGCCGTGGCGACGACCGACGCTGGGCCGTGGAGCGTCTTCTTCGATTCACCGAGCTACGACGTCACCGAGCCGGCTACTGGCTCCATCCCTTTCACTTTCAATGTCGAACACACTCCGGGCAGTTCCCAGGCGGTTGCGGTCGTGACCATCGCCAATGGCACCGCCATTAACGGCGTCGACTACACCGCAGTTTACCGCCAGCTCGTCCGATTCGGTCCCAACGAGTTGAGCAAGCAAATTACGATCAACATCCTGGCCGATGGCCTGGCGGATGGGAATGAGACCGTGCTGCTCTCGTTGAACAACCCGACGGGCGGCCCGGTGCGTGCCCAGCCCAGCTCCGCGGTAATAACCATTCATGAGGCCAACACTACGGCCTGGATTGAAGGTCCGCTGAAGGGATCAACCTCGCTGGCCCTCAGCGACATCCAGAACTTCAACGGCCTAGTTTTCCTTCTCGCGCTGCACGTGGATCAGGTCTCGTTGTTCCTCTGGAACAGCTTCAGCGCGTCGCTGCAGGCCGAGATCTCGGCCCCGGACGCGGCGCTGCCGGCCAATCTCACGGCGGCACTCAATACGATCATCCAGGGCCCTTCCATCTACACCCCGGCCAGATTTGCCGCAGTGGTCCTTTCGCCGGTTTCACAGGATTGGGTTGCCCATCCGCCCACGCTAGGCAACGATGTCCAGGAGTTCAATCGCTGGCTGCTGACGGATGCGTATTCATCCGTGGGCCTCTTTACCCAACCGAATCCGGCTCTGCAAACCAGCGACTTTACCGACTTTAATGGGTTGGTTTCAAAACTGGCTTCGCACACCGACCCGGTTTCCAATTACCTCTGGGGACTCTTTAGCGTCAGCCTGCAAAACGAAATAATGACGCCAGATTCGGCGTTGCAAGGGAACCTGACCACGGCCTTGAACAACATTCTCCTGGGACCGTCGATCTACAGCCAGGCGGTTTTCGGCGCTGTAACCCTTTCATCCGTTACGAATGACTGGCTGATGCGAAACCCCACGGTGATTGAAAACCGCCTTGAGATGAACCGTTGGCTGCTGGCGAATGCGTATCCGGACCAAATCGGTTTACCGGTGTATGGCTTCGCGGAAGGCACCAGCGCCATCCCGAACACCTTCGCGAACCACAATTTCACGGTCTATCTGACCGCCCCGGCCGGCCCGAGTGGAGTCGCTTTCAGCTTCCAGAGCGTCGATCTGAGCGCTCGCTCAGCCGCTGGCCCCGATCAGGATTTCCAGGCTGTCTCGGGCGTCGTGTTCATCCCAGCCGGTACGGACCATAATACGATTGCGGTCCCGGTCCAGGAAGACGCCGTGGCCGAACCGAATGAGACTTTTGCCGTGCGGCTAATCAACTCGACCGGGCCGACAATCGACACCAATGCCAGCGCCGCGGTAGCCACCATCTTTGACGACGACTTGACCACCATCACCGGCACGATCTTCTACGACACCAACGGCAACGGTTACCAGGATTTGAACGACCCCGCAATGCCGGGGGTGAAGGTTGACATAACTTATTATCTGAATGGGGTCGCGCAGCCGGTCGAGACCGTGACAACGGACGCCAACGGCAATTACACGGCGATGGTGGCGCTGGGCCAGGTTTCTCTGGCTATCGAGTCCAATACTGTGACCTCCCCCATCCCGGGTTTGGGTGGCGCCGGCTCCACGTATCACGTTACGACCCACAACGACACTCAGTCCGTCAACTACCAGGGTATCGTGGGTCTCCCTGGATTTGCCGACATCGGCTACCAGATCAACACAACTCCGACGGTGAATAAATCCACCGCCAAGGACGCCGGGCGTGGCGGGACGGACAATACGATTTATGGCGGGCCGGGCAGCGACACCATCCAGGTCGGCAACGGCTTCAACCACATCGTCGGCGGCTACTGGTACAGCGCGACTGACTCGAACATCCCCATCAACTCCTCGCCCACCCACAGTTACGATGTCACTGTGCATGTCCAGACCTCTGGCTTGCCGATTCAGTACAGCAATGGCGCCGGACCAATCTGGTATATTGACCCTGCTGACTTAAAGCTCGGCGGCGCGATCAGCGGTCAGATCTGGATTGGGACGCCGGCGACGCTCTTCATGCAGGACGTGGTGGTCACGTTAATGGACTGCAACGGCAACCAGGTGGATTCACAGACCGCGCATAACGGAACCTACTCCTTCACCCATCTTTATGACCCCAGCAGCGGGCCGGCCAGCGAATACCTTGTCCGCTTTGACTTGCCCTCCGGTTATATTTTCCTGGCGCCCGGCCCCAACAACGATGTGCAGTTTGGAAACCTGACGCACGAGGTCAACATCAGCAGTGGGACTCCTACCGCCACACTAAACGCCGGTATCACTCCAGGTGGCGTTGCTCTCGGCGGCGGCCAGTACAAATTCCAGTTCACTCAGCCATCGTACATTACCTCGGATACCATCGCCAACAATGTGCTGACCGTCACCATCCAGCGTGGCAACTCGTTCCAGCCGGCGGCGATTGTGTTCGACACCGAGGCAGCGACGGCGGTGGCCGGCGTCGATTACGTCGCCGTATTTCATACACTGATCCAGTTCAATGTCGGCGAGTCTGAAAAGACAGTGAGCATTTCAATCCTGCAAACCAACAACCTCTTTAATTGCGCCGCTCCGAAGTACTTCAACCTGGTTTTGCGAGATCCGACCGGTCGCCCCATGGCTTCCGCGCCGGTGTTCCTCACGGGACCGACGGTCAGCGACGATGACACTATCACTGCGGGCAGTGGCTGGAACATCGTCCTGGGCGACTCCGGCATCATTCCGGCTCCGACCATCATCGCCAATTCGTCCAGTCTTTCGAACATCATTTACACCGGCGGCGTCGGTAACGATGTCATTGATGCGGGCACAGGACCTGACTTCGTCAATGCCGGTCCCGGCAACGACACTATCTACGCCGATGCGGGCTTCAACACCATCCAGGGCGGCGCCGGCAATGACACCATTTACGTCGGGATGGACACTGAGAGCATCGATGGCGGCGATGGGTTCAACACGATCATTTCGAACCGCGACGTGCCGTATATCAATCTGACGGCCTCCGGCATCAACGCCACGCTGACGCTGGGGGTTGACAATACCGTCCCCGGTATTCTCAGCACGCACAACCTCAAGAATATTCAGATGGCCGAGCTATTCGGTGGGCCGAGCAATAACACGTTCGACATCACCAACTGGGTCGGCTCTGCTTTCATTGTGGGCAACGGCGGCACCGACACGCTGCTGCTCAACACCACCCAGGCTCTGAAACTCAAGGACGCCACTTCGGCCGAGGCGAACCTCTACTATTCGCTGTACGGCTTCTACAAAGATGCCACCGTCTCGCTCGCCAGCGGCGGCCAATATGATTTAAGCGCCCTTCAGAATGTGTTCATCACGCTGGGTGGTGGCGCAGGCGGTGTTACGGCCGATGCCTCGGGCTATTCGCGGCCGGTGACCTTCCAGGATATGCAGGGGAACGATACGCTGATTGGCGGTTCGGCCAATGACACCTTCCTGTTGAACGCGGGCCTGAGCCTCGGCACCGAGACGATTACCGGCAACGGCGGCACCGACTCGCTTGACTTCTCGACTTCCACCGTCGGAGTGATGGCGGACCTGAGCCAGGTGGGCGTGGTCCAGACCGTCTCGCCGGGCTTGAAATTGAAGCTCACGGACCAACTCGAAAATATCACCGGCAGTCGCTTTGCTGACACCCTCACCGGTGACAGCCTCAACAACATAATTAACGGCGGGATCGGTACCGACACACTCATCGCTGGAACCGGAAATGACACTTTCCCGTTCGATTGCGACACACCGCTGGGCAGCAAGACCATCGTGACGATTGGCGCTCCCGGGTTCAACACGCTCGATTTCTCCGGCACGCAGACCCAGCCCATCACCATCGACCTGGCGGTCCTGGGCGTGCCGCAGGTGGTCAATCCTAACCTTACCATCACGGTCCAGGGCGTCGGCATCCGACAGGTGTTCGGGGGCACGTTTATGAACACCCCGGGCACGTTCAGCAATACGATTCGCGGAAACTCCAGCGGTGACACACTCCATGGCGGACCCTTCGATGACCTGCTCCAGGGCCGCAGCGGCAACGACATCCTCGACGGGCGTGGCGGGCACAACATGCTGATCGGTGGCGGCGGGGTGGATACCGTGCTGGCGCAGGGTGATACGAACTTCACTTTGACCAACACGCTGCTGACTCAGTCTGACGGCACCACCGATTCGCTTGACGGTATCACGCTCGCCATCTTGACAGGTGGTGTGCATGCCAACACGTTCAACATTACCGGCTGGAGCGGGACCGCAACTATCACCGGCGTTAAGGATCCCACCAATCCGCTGGACGACACGCTCATTGCCGGCGCCAACGCCGACTTCACGCTCTCCGACACCTCCCTGGACAGCCCGAGCTTCTTCGCGCCCATCGCCCTGAGTGGTATTGACATCGCGATTCTGACGACCGGCGTGGGCGGCCATACCTTGGACGCTTCCAACTTCAGCGGTGAGGTCACGCTCAATGGCGGTGATGGCAACGACACGTTCATCCTTGGAGGCGGCCTGCAGAGCCATGCCGTAGTGAATGGAGGACTAGGGACCAACGCCCTCATCGAGAACTACACCGGCGTAGTTCCCGATATCAACTTCACTGTCCAGGACACCAATCTGCTGGCCATTATCAACCCAACGGCCGTGCACCCCATCCAGCGGATGGATGCCTTTACCAACATCCAATCCCTTACCCTCACCGGCGGCGCGGCAATCAACACCTACGACATCAGCGGGTGGCACGGAGCCAACCTGACCCTCAATGGCTCGGGAATTGTGAACACTCTCACGGCGCAACAGGCGGTGCCTGGCACAGTTACACTGACTGATACCTCCTTGGTGATGCCCAGCAGCGGCAGCATTACTCTGAACAATATCAGACGGGCGGTTATTACCGGTACTGTCGGTGATGATATTCTGGATGCTTCTGGCTATAGCGGCGTTGCCATTCTCCATGGCGGTGCCGGCAACGATACGCTGATAGCAGGTTCCGGCCTCGACCTGCTGGATGGCGGGCCCGGTAATGATCGCTTTGTGTTCCGTCAATTCGGCGCGCTGCACACGGTCTTCGTTCAAGGCGGAGACGGCGAGGATACGCTGGACTTCTCGGGCCAGATTCCGAGCCAGGCCGGCGCCAACTTCACGGCGGCAGTGGCCATCGACATTTCATTCCTCAACGCCACCCAGACCGTGGCGCCGGGCCTGCTGGCCCTTCACCTGGTGGGCGCGGGATCCGGCACCACGCCAGATATTGAAGATATCATCGGCAGCGCTGGCGGCGGCGTATACGTCGGCAACTCCCTCGACAACGTCTTCACGATTACCGGTGGAGTGAACAACATGAACGGCACCGGCGGCTCGAACACTATCGTCGCCACCGCCGACGCCAACATGACGCTGACCAACGGTTCGCTGGCGATCGGCGCTAATAATAGTCTCATCGCCAATTTCCAGACCGCCAGGCTGACCGGCGGCGCGACCCTCGTTCACACGATTGATGCCTCCGCCTTCACCGGCACCACCGTGCTCCAGGCCGGCCCCATGGGCGACACGCTCATTGGCGGGACCGGCACTAATACGTTTATCGACGGGCCAGGCAACGACATCCTGCGCGGCGGGTCGGGCAACAACACCTACGTGTTCAACGTGGACGTGCCGCAGGGCCAGGACACGATCACCCAGGCGCCCGGCGGTATCAATACCCTCGACTTCTCCGCTGCCCGGAGCACTGGGGTCACGGTCAATCTGGCGGGCGGCACGCAGCAGGTTGCCCCGAACCTGCAATTGACGCTGCCGGCGAACAGCATCCAGGACGTCATCGGCACGCCGCAAATTGATTACCTGACCGGCAATACGCTCAACAACAGCTTCACCGGCAACGGCGGCGCGGACGTCATCGTCGGCGGCGGCAGCGGCAGCAATGCCGTTTTGGCCACCGGTGACAACGATTACGTGCTGACGGACAGTTCCTTGACCACGCTTCGCTCCAACGCATTCCTCACGGCGGCGGACATCACCGACGTCGCCGCGTTTATCGCCCGGCTCCAGAACGATGCCAATCCGAACACCGCCCCGGTCTCCCAATTCCTGTGGAGCCAATTCTCGCCGGGGATCCAGGCCGTGCTGACGAACGCCAGCCTGCCGCTAAGCCAGCGCAAGGACACGCTGGTGGCGGCGCTCAACCAGGTGCTGCAGGGCGGGTCGATCTACAACGTCGCCCGGTTTGCCGGCGTGAGCCTCAGTGCTCAAACCAACTCCCTGCTGGGCGCGAACCCGCAGGGTGACGTGCTGGTCCTGCTCAATCGCTTCCTCCTCTCGGATACGTACCCCGCCCGTGTGCTCGCCAATCACGACCCGTTGTATTCCCTGCTCGACATCCGCGACCCGGTGGCGTTCGTTGCGCGCCTCCAGAGCGATCCCAATCCGAACACCGCTCCTATCTCGCAATTCCTCTGGAGCCAGTTCTCGCCGGCGACACAAACCGCGCTGACCACCGGCACGCCAAGCCAGCGGGCGGTGGCTCTGGTCAATGCGCTCAACCAATTGCTGCTGGGGAACTCGCTCTTCGATGTCACCCGGTTCATGAACGTGCTGCTCAGCGCGCAGACCACTATGCTTTTGGGCCAAAACCCAACCGGCGCCAATCTCATCCGCCTCAACCGCTTCCTGCTGGTGGATACGTATCGGGGCGACCTCGCGGTGAGCCTCACCAACATCCAATTCGGTGTGCTGACCGGCGGAGCCAGCAACAACATCATTGATGCCGGCGACTTCGACCACGGCGGGTTGGGCGGGGTGTACCTCTTCGGCATGGACGGCAACGACACTCTCATCGGCGGCTACGGCAACGATTATCTGGACGGCGGCAACGGCAACGACAAGCTTTACGGCGGGGCGGGCTCGAACGTGCTGGTCGGCGGTGCGGGCGACGATCTGCTCAATCCGACGGGTTACTTCAACCCGGCATACGGCACGGCCGGCATCAGCGTGCTGATCGGCGGCACGGGCAACGACACTTACTCCTTCGACCTGAGCACGCTCAAGCCTACGGCGGCCAATCCCACACCACCTAATCCGACGGTTTACGTGCTCGAGCAGCCCGGCGAAGGGTACAACGATACCATCACCGGCCTGGGCACCGCCGGCATCAGTGTCAACCTCACCGCGGCGACGCAATACTTCTATCTCAACCTGCTGACCAATACGGTCCAGAGCTCGACGACCGCGCCCGTCGGATTGAATTACCAGATGCTCCTCACGCTGGATATGAGCGCACCGGCAGTGAGCTTCTATCGCAATCTCCTTACCAACGGCCTGCAATTTGTCTCAGGCCCCAACACACAATTACTCCTCAGCTTGCCGCCGATTTTACCAGGTGGGGTGGAAAATGCGCCGTAATGGAATTTACCAATGGAATAGACTGATTATGAAAACAAATTTGCATCGCCGGCGGTGGGGCGAATGGTGGCGCCGGACCGGGTTGAAGGCCTTCTTGTTCATAACTCGGTTCAGGGGCGCTCCACCCGTCAGCGCACCGACCGCCATTGGTCCGAACCAATTCCTTCCTGCGGCCGCCTGTTTTCGCTTTGTAATTACGGGCGTGTTTGCCGGCCTCCTGCTGGCCGCCGCTCCGGTTGCGAACGCCCAGATCGCTAACGACGTTTGCACGGGCGCCATCAATCTGACCAGTGGCACGCCCTTCACGATGAGCACCGCCGGCGCTTCCTCCACGGGCGACCCCACACCGACCTGCCAGGCAAACTTTGGCGGCGGCGTCTGGTTTAAGTACACCCCGACGGGCAGCGGCCTGGTCACGGTCAGCACCTGCGGCAGTTCTTTTGACACCGTCGAGGAGGTGTACACCGGCACTTGCGCCGCGCTAACCCCGATCGCGTGCGACGACGACAACGGGCCCGCCTGCGCCGGCGTCCAAGCCAGCGTGAGTTTCTTCGGTACCGCGGGCCAGGTCTATTATATTCTGGCTGGCGGCTACAATAAGACCACCGGCACGTTGCAGATTGTGGCGGGCCTGGCCAACGACCAGTGCAGCGGGGCTATCCCCCTGGCGGCCTGCCAGCCCTACACCATGAGCACGGCCGACGCGACTTCGACCGGCGACCCAGCCCCAACCTGCCAAACGACTTTCGGCAAAGGCGTGTGGTTCAGTTACCAGCCGTCAAGTCCCGGGCGAGTTACGTTCAGCACGTGCGGCAGCTCGTTTGATACCGTGGTGCAAGTGTACACCGGCGGTTGCGGGAATTCTATACCCGTTGCCGGCGGCTGCGACGATGACAACGGGCCGGTCTGCTCCGGCGTGACGGCGAGCGTGACGATCACCGGCGCGGTCGGCACCGTTTACTACATCCTGGTGGGAGGTTACAACAGCGCGAGCGGTACGCTGCAAATGAGCGTCCTGCTTCCCGACCCGATGATTACCTGCCCGGCCAACCTCGTCTTCAACACCGACCCCGGAACGTGCAGCAAGAGCAATGTGACCTACAGCGCGACGGCGACCGAAAATTGCACCAACCTGCCGGTTGCCTTCAACCCGCCGAGCGGTTCGACCTTCCCCAAAGGCACCAATACGGTGACCGCCATCGCGACGGATGCCACGGGCAAGAATGCAGTGTGCTTCTTCACCGTGACGGTGCTCGATAACCAGGCGCCACGGCTTATTTGCCCGACCAATATGGTGGTCGGTACCGACCCTGGCACGTGCAGCAAGAGCAACGTCACCTACACCGCCACGGCGACCGACAACTGCGATGCCAGCGTGCTGCTGTACTTTTCGCCGCCCAGCGGTTCAACTTTCGCCAAGGGCACGAATACCGTGCTGTGTTTCGCGTCGGACTCGGCGGGAAACGGCACCAACTGCAGCTTCACGGTGACCGTCCTGGACACCCAGCCGCCGCAAATCGCCTGCCCGGGCAACCTGACGTTCCTCGTTGACCCCGGAACCTGCAGCAAGAGCAAAGTGACTTACTTCGCGACCGCCACCGATAATTGCGACCAAGGCGTGCCGGTGGTCTTTTCGCCGCCGAGCGGTTCGACCTTCCCGAAGGGAACGAACATCGTGCGTGTCTCGGCTACCGACTCATCGGGAAACACCGGCACCTGCGCCTTCACGGTGACCGTGCTCGACTATATCTCCCTCCAGTGCCAAACCGACCGCGTGGTAGCTGCTACTTCCACGGCGGGCGCGGTCCTGCGCTATTCCGTCGTCGCCTCGGATAATTGCGACCCAACTCTGTCGCTCACTTCCAGTCCGCCGGCCGGTTCGACCCTGCCATACGGCACAACTCCGGTTGCCTGTATCGCGAGCACCGCCAGCGGCAACAACACGGTTTGCGGCTTCAATGTGACGGTCGTGACCCCTTCCTGCTGCCAGGGAAAATTCTGGAGCCTGACGGATACCAGCAGCCCGGGGAACCGTTATGGCCACGCGATGGCTTACGATAGCGTGCGTGGGCGGGTGGTCCTCTTCGGCGGCAGCGGCGTCGGCGGCCTCCTCGGCGACACCTGGGAATGGAATGGCCTTACGTGGACCTTGATGGCCACCTCGGGCCCTAGCCCGCGCGTTTTCACGGCCATGGCTTACGACGATCGCATCGGTCGCACCATTCTGTTTGGCGGCCAGGCGGTGAGTGGCTCCGTTTTGAACGATACCTGGTCCTGGGATGGGACTTCCTGGCAGCAAGTGGGCGGCCCCGTTCCTCCGCCGCCACGCCAGGCCCACGCGATGGCCTTCGACAGCGCGCGCAAACGAACTGTGCTCTTCGGCGGTATTAGTTCCGCCACCACTGCCCTGGGTGACTTGTGGGAATTTGACGGCGCGCAATGGCTTTCCGTTACTCTTGGGGCGGTGAGTCCCGGCGCGCGTGCCGGCCATGTGATGGCTTACGGCAGCGCCCAGGCCCAGTTGCTGCTGTTTGGCGGCACGCCCGATGGCAAGGCGTTCCTGGGCGATACCTGGAAATGGGACGGCGCCAACTGGACCCTCTTGGCCAGCAACGGCCCCGGTCCGCGTGAGTTCTCCGCCCTCGCCTACAACGACAATTGCGACGCCGCCGTCCTTTTTGGCGGGTTGCAGGGCACTAATTACCTCAGTGATACCTGGGAATGGAGCGGCACCGCGTGGACCCTGACCGGGACCAACAACCCCTTTGCCCGCGCCGCTCACGCGATGGCTCACGACAGCGCAAACGGGTCCACGGTTCTGTTTGGCGGCACCAGCAGCCAGGGGACCCTCGGGGATACCCACCTCTACGGCCCGTCCCAAACCCCGCCCCAAATCGTCTCCACCTACGCCGCCTGCAACGAGAACCGACTCGTCATCGCTTTCAACAAACCCATGGACCCCGCCAGCGTCCAAAACATCAATAATTATACCCTCGCCTGCGCCGGCGTCGCCAACCCCATCGTCCAGGCCGTGCTAACCGACGACGGCCGCATCGTGGTGCTGACGACCGCCCAGCCGATTACTGGGAGTCCGACCGTGGGCTGCTGCTCGCTCATCATCGGCGTCCTCCGCGATGCCTGCGGCCACCTGCTCCGCGGCTTCCAGGGCACCATCTGCTGCACCAGCGAGCCCTGCACTCGCGGCAGCGCCGGCACCGAATACTGGCTCACCTTCCCGGGCAACTACGCCCCCGACCCCACGAATCCCCCTGCCCCGCAGCTTTTCATCGCCGGCTCGCCCGGCGTGCTCGGCGCCGTTTCGATGCCCCTGTTGACCCCGCCTTTCCTGGCTCTCTTTTCCATCCCCGCCAGCGGCATGGCCACCGTCACCCTGCCGGCCAGCGCCGATTTGGCCAACGCTAACGATGTAATCCAATCCAACGGCATCCACGTCGCCGCCTCCCAGCCGGTCAGCGTTTACGGTCTCAACCACATCAAATACACGACCGACGCCTATCTGGGCCTGTCCACCAAGGCTCTGGGGCAGACCTACCTGGTGTTGACCTATCAGAATCAGAACGTCGGCGTGCCGGAGTTGAACGGCGTCCAGTTCGCGATTGCGGCTACGGTGGATGGGACCAAGGTGACCATTGTTCCGTCCGAAACGGTCGGCGCTCATTCGGCCGGAATCCCATTCAGCCTGGTCCTGAACCGCGGCCAGACTTACCAATTGCGCAACACGAATGACGCCCCGGCCGATCTCACCGGCACCATCGTCGTCGCCGACCACCCCATCGCCGTCTTCGGCAGCCATCAATGCGCGAACATCCCCAACGCCAACACCTTCTTCTGCGATTACCTCGTCGAACAAATCCCGCCCACGGATGTCTGGGGGAGGAACTTCATCACCGTGCCGCTGGCCACGCGGCTCAATGGCGATACGTTCCACTTCATGGCGATGTTCAACGGCACCACCGTCCAGGTCAACGGCTCGCTGCTTCCGGGTTCCATTAATCGCGGCCAGTTCTACGAAGTCCAGCTCACCAGTCCCGCCCAGGTCAGTTCCAGCCAGCCCATCCTGGTTGCCCAATACTCCGATAGCTCCGACTTCGACGGGGTCACCAGCTCCGATCCGTTCATGGTCCTCGTGCCCCCCATCGTCGGTTATTCTGCGCGGTACACCGTCCAAACCCCCACTGTGGATTTCTCCGGGAACTACCTCAATCTCATGGCCCCGACCGCCGCGGTCGGCCAGATCAACCTCGACGGCGCCGCCATCTCTCCTGCTCTCTTCTCTCCGGTTGGCGCCAGCGGCTTCTCCAGTGCCCAGGTCGCCGTCGGCACCGGCCCGCACACCCTTTTTAGCTCCAATTCCCTGGCGTTCGGCCTCATCGCCTACGGCTGGAACCTCTACGATTCCTACGGCTACCCGGGCGGGACCTGCAACACCCCCCAGGGCCAGCCTCGTGGCTTCACCTGCCCGCCCACCAACACCGTCGTCCAGGCCGGCGCCGGCTGCGTCGGCGTTATGCCCGACCTTTCCAGCCAAATCGGCAACAACAACCTCGCCGTCGCCATCATCCAGAATCCGCCCGCCGGGTCCCTGCTCCCTCCGGGCACTTACCCGGTGAGCATCATCATCGTGGACCAGTTCGGTACGCGCACGCCGTGCAGTTCGAGCGTCACGGTCAACAACGGCACGTCCCCTGGGTTGGTGTGCCCGCAGAATATCTTTACCAACTGCTCCGGGCCCGCCGGCCAGGTCGTCTTCTACCAGGTCGGAATCTGCAACACCAACTTCGGCCTCAGCACTACCCCGCCCTCCGGCAGCCTCTTCCCGCCGGGCGTTACCGTCGTCTCCTGCGTCGCGAGCAATGCCGCAGGCGTCACCGAGACGTGCACGTTCACCGTTACGGTCAATTGCGTCACGATGGGGATATCGCAAGCCGGCGCCAACCTGACCATCAACTGGACCGGGACCGGCACCCTGCAAAAGGCCGCCTCGGTTAGCGGTCCGTGGATTACGATTTCGAACACGACGAGTCCGTATCGGATCTCCATCTCCGGTACCCAGGGCTTCTTCCGCGTGAAACAATAAAGGCCCACCGTTCACAAGCCACAGACTGGAAATCAGAGGTCGGGGGTTGAACGGCGATGCGCAGGCCGGGGAAAGGGTGCAGATACCTGCAGATGGGTGCAGATGGATGCAGATAGGAGGAGTGATGCGTAAAGGTGATCCTTCGCCAAAATCAGGGGAAAAATTGTTTTAATGTTCGGATTGCTTTGGATCAGGTCGGAGCGGCGTGGAGTGTCTCGGGGCCTCGGGGTTTTCATTT
>Ga0210409_10001070_pt1 | contig 38290 bp, 30 predicted proteins | sample IncBWH17MmetaG_FD_161649 | JGI IMG/M metagenome (GOLD analysis project Ga0210409, IMG submission 161649) | Forest soil microbial communities from Barre Woods Harvard Forest LTER site, Petersham, Massachusetts, United States - Inc-BW-H-17-M | ecosystem: Environmental > Terrestrial > Soil >... | reverse complement strand
CCGGGATCGACGACGGCCACAAAAACCGTTCCCGCGGGATAGTAGGGCGTCACGGCTTCCAGGAAGCGCGCGCCTTCTTCGATGGAGAATGGGGTGACCTGATGGGTGATGTCCATGATGCGCGCGTCGGGTGCGATTCCGAGCATCACGGCCTTGCAGATGGCCACAGCGTCGTTGGCTGTGCCGAAATCGGTCATGAAGACTATGGTGGGGCGGGAGCCGGGTTGCCCGCTGGAGGACGGGGAGTTTTTTTGGTCCGCGGACTTCGAGCAGGCCACGCAGAGCATGGCCAGCGCGAGTAGCGGCAGGACAAAGGGTCGAACGCGCGAGATCATGAAATCTCCCCCAGACCACACTGATTTGCTTGCTAACTTACGGATGCCCGAACGATCCAGATTGCCGGGCTGTCAGACGCGCGCCCAGGCCGACGGCCAGTACACTTGAGACGAGCAGAGCCCTCTAGCGCGTTCCCTGAAGGAAAAAGTATACATGAAGGCTGGAAGAGGCGGCCATGCTTGGCCGAGGAATTCTGCGTAACGTTCGAAGGAAAGATTGGATTCGCGCAAAAGTTCCAGTAGAATCAGTGCACTTCGCAAAGAAGCTAGGCAAGAAAAAGCAAGCCTACCGCGCCCAAAGAAGGCCCAGCCTGATTGCGTAAGGGCAAAATGCAAAAAAAAGGAGAAAGACTGTGCGTCGAAGTACGTTTTTTGTAATGGTGTTAAGTTTTTTCGCAGTGAGCGGGAAAGCCGACCAAGTCACGCTCAAGAATGGAGACCGGCTGACAGGAACGATCGTCAAGTCCGATGCCAAAGCTCTGGTGATTAAGACGGAGTTTGCGGGGGACGTCAACGTGCAATGGGATGCCGTGACCGGGATTGCGTCTTCACAGCCTTTGCACCTGGCATTGAAGGACGGCCAAACGATCGTTGGGACCGTCACCACGGCTGACGGCAAGTTCGACGTGTCAACGAAGGAAACAGGAGCAGTTACCGCTTCGAAGGATGCCGTCGTGGCCGTGCGCGACGACGCCGAACAGAAAGCTTATGATGACCAGATCGAACGGCTGCGCCATCCGCACTTGACGGATTTTTGGAGCGGCCTGCTCGACACCGGCCTGAGCTTGACGCAGGGGAATTCGGATTCCCTCACCTACTCGTTGAGCGGAAAGGCGGCGCGTGTTACCGACCGCGACAAGATCACCGTATACACAGCGGCCATCTATGCCAAAAGCACGGTCAACAACGTGAGCAACGCCACGGCGCATGCGATCCGCGGGGGCGTTCGCGGCGATCTGAACGTGCGCGACAACGTTTTCGTCTTTGGCTTCACGGACTTCGAGTACGACCAGTTCCAGGATTTGGATCTGCGCAACGTCGTCGGAGGCGGGCTCGGTTATCACGTCATCAAAACGGCCAACACCACATTTGATGTTTTTGCAGGCGGCAGCTTCGATCAGGAGTTCTTTGGCGCGATCCCTGCGACCGCAACAACCCCCGCCGTTGCCGCGCTCACTCGCAAAGGCGGCGAGGTGGTTCTCGGCGAAGAGCTGGACGCGAAACTAAACAAGCGCACCACACTCAGCGAGCGTTTTTCGATCTATCCCAACGTGAGCAACACCGGGAGCTACCGCTTCCAGTTCGACACGACGGCGGCCACAAAGCTCAAAAACTGGCTGAGCTGGCAGGCAACGTACAGCGACCGTTTCCTGAGCGATCCTTTGCCGGGTTTGAAGAAGAACGACCTGCTTCTTTCGACGGGTCTGCGATTGACATTTGGCAAGGGCGCGTTCTAAAAGATAGGCACTCAGGGTTTCTATCCTTCGCAGTGAGAGAGAAAAGGGAGGACCTACAGATGATTTACTGGATCGTGGTTGGGCTAATTGCAGGGTGGCTGGCCGGGCAAGTGATGAAAGGCGGCGGCTACGGCGTGCTGGTGGACATCATACTGGGGATTCTTGGCGGGATCATCGGCGGCTGGGTGTTTGGAATGCTCGGAATCTGGCCGGGCGGAGGGATGATCGGGTCCATCATCGTTGCGTTTGTGGGAGCGGTGCTTCTGGTGTGGATCACGCGGCTGGTGAAAAGGGCGTAGAACCCGCACTGTAAATCTTGAAACGCGCTGCAACGGACGGGGGAACCTGCCGGGGCAGCGCGTTTTTTTGTTAAGGCGGCGGCGTGTGGGCGTTGGGTGTGCGCAGGGCGCGCAGAGCGGCGTAGCCGAGCAACACCGCGGCAATGGCGAGAGCAAGCCACAGCAGATTGGGATGGCGTTCGGTGAAGGGGCGAGGATCGGTGTAATTGGCAGTCAACTCTTCGGAGCCCAGGCTGGGGTGCAGCATGACCTCGTTCGGCTCGATATGGAGAGTTCGCGCCAGGTCGTATTGTGGGGAGGCGGCGCGGGCGTTGCCGTAGAGCAGACGATAGGTACGGCCTTCCTTTGGATGGAAAAGAGCGAAACGCAAGTTCATCGCGAGCGACATGCGAACCGCAGTGAGGGGAGCGTCGCTGGCGTTGAGGATTTCCACACGCCAATAGCGCGCGGCCCGGAGTTCGTAGCAGCGCACGCGCAGAGATTCCTCTGTTTTTCTAGCGATGGCGTACCGGTAGATTTCTCCACCGCCGGCGGGCTGCCATTCTTTGGCGTCAGAGCTGGTCGAGAGGCGCACCGCGCGGTAGAACTCCGGCTGGGTCGTTTCGAACGTTACTTCGGCGATCGGAATCGTTTCGCTACCGAGATCGCTGGTCCATTGCGTTCGCCCCGGAGCGCTCGTGGAGTCAGGAGAGACCATTTCCTTCAGAACGGTGTCAACGGGGCTGACGATCTCCTTTTCCGCGGCGGGATAGGCAAGGACCTCGACGCCCGTCACAGGAAATGGATGGGCCGGTTCCTGGATGCGCAGGCGCAGGTAGCGGGCATTGTTTTCCGAATAGCGGATGGTCTGGCTGCCTTCCAGACCGTCCTTGCGAAATCGCGAAATCGGAGCGCGCGGGTTGACGATGCGCCAGAGGTGCGCGTCATCGCTGGCGTCCACTTCGACCCAATTGATGAAGTCGGATTCGGGCGTCAGCACGCGGATGCTGTTGTAAAAATTTGGGCGCTCACCGAGATCCGCGACAATCTGCGTGAATTGGCCGGGCACATAGCTGTTTTCGCGCACGATGGCGGAGAAAGTGACTGGCGCTGTCGGCACGGCGAGCCGAGAGCGCAGCTCGAAGGGCTGTTCGGCGCCGAGGTCGTCAATGATGCGAAGGTCGGCGAGGCGGTTTTCCGAATGCGCGAAGACTTCACGATCAACGATTACGTAGTTGAGGGCTCCTGGTAGATGCGAATCAATGGCGCGGGAGTAGCGCCAGGAACGCCAAGCGGAAGGCAGATCGGCGGCGAACGCCGTTGCCGCGAATGCCGTGAACGCCAGCAATACAGAAAGGGGCCGGCGGGTCATCAGGGAGAGCGCTCGCGAGCGAGCTTGCGCTGGTAGAGGAACGAGACGATGAGCAGCACCAGCCCGAGGATAAAGAATGAAACGATGCGATAGAAGCGCTCGAGGTACGAACTGTCGTACAGAAAAACCTTGATGATCACCAGGCCGAAGAGCACCAGCGCTTGCCAGCGCAAGAGGGCGGATTGGCGGTTTACTCCGAGGGCGATCAGGCCCGAGGCGTAGGCCGTCCAGAGAAGCGAGAGGGAAAGATGCTGGGCCAGGCCGGAGTCGATGCCCAGTTCAGCGTGATGGCCAAAGTGGTCCCATAGCTCGAGCGAAAGAGCGATCAACGCAAACACGTTGATGCCTACGGCGAAGCCACCCATCAAAAGGAGTTCGTCTTCTTTCACGGAGGAAGGATACTCGCGCGCGGCGTAGAGCACGACGCCGAAGCATGCAACTAGAACGGCGTACGCAGCGAATCGCTCGTTGAACAAAAATTGCGGAGCGGGCAGTGGGAAAATCAGTACACGAAAGGCGGAGAGCGCGAGAAGAAGATAGCCTGCCATGCGCAAATAGAGGGTGGCAGAACGGAAACCGGTCCAGACGAGGATGGCGCCTTCGACGGAAAAGGCCAGCGTAATCCATTTGCCGTCGAGGCGGATGGGCACGGCCAGCGTGGCAAAGGTAAGAGCGAGGCCGGCGAACAGAAAGCGCGCCAGAGGCGCCGCCCCTGATTTTGGCGGCGGAACGAGGCGCGCGAGAACGACATAGGCTGCCGAGAGCGCGAGCGCCAGGAGCGTCAGCGGCCAGCGATCTTGCGGCCACAACATGACGTAGAGAGCGGCGAAATAGGCAAAGGAGTTTGCGAGAACCAGAAGGACATCGAATGTGTCCAGCGCGGAATCCCGAATGGCGCGAAGCACCGGAAGCACAGCGTAGAGCAGAAAGAAGAGCGTGGCGAAAGCCAAGGTGCGTTCAAGCCTGTTTGGGCGGTAGAACTCGGAATGCCAGCCCCAGAAATAAACCTGGCTGAGAAGGAAGGAAAGTGGAGCGAGCGAACGCCAGTCGCGGCGCAGTTCGATCACCAACAATCCCGCGCCTAGAATCAACAGGTAGGTGAAGAGGACAACCTGCGCGTCCTTGCCCTCGCTGACCAGCATCGGCGTAAGAAATCCGCCGAAGAGAGAAAGCACGGCGATGCGCTGCGAGTTGCGGCCTAGCGACACCGCGGCCATGACCGCGGTGATGACGATCATGGCGACGAAGCCTACGTCCAGGCTGAAGAGCTTGTAATACTGGCAGCCTGCCCAAATCGAGAGATACAAAACGGCCGCGCCCAGGCCGGCGATGCCTTCGGAGAAATAGGCATAGCTGCGCTGCAAGAGCCAGTGACTCCACGGGAGCATCGTCGCACCGAGCAGAATTCCGATCGCTACGCGTCCGCTTGGCCCGATCCAGTTGTTGTCAAACGCGTATTTCAGGAAATACGTGACCGCGACGATCAACGCAGTAATGCCAATGCGATTCATCCAGCGCCCAGCGATGCGCGTTTCCAGATCCATCGAAGAAGAGCTCTTTGACTGCGAACTGTGCAGAGGCGGCGCTGCGAAGACGTTAACCTGCGGGGATGGAGGGGAGGTTTCGCGCGGCCGAAGGACCTCTCGAGGCGGAATCTGCGGTGGAGGAGTCGGCGGCGCCGGTGGAGGTGCTGGCGCCCCGGCACTTGGTTGAATAGGGGCTTGCGGCGTTGGCGACGGATAAGGTGCCACGGCAGTCTCGCGCGGGGCGGACGACAAGGCCTTTTCAAGAGCGGTAAGGTGCTGTTCAAGGGTGCGCAGGCGGCCCGCAAGATCGTTCAGGGGCGCGCTTCGCAGCTGATCCGCCAGGTGCTGGACGCGAATAAAGGCGGAAGCGGCAAGGATGGGAGTGACGATGACCACAATTACGGCGAGGATGCCGAGAAATTCCATCGTGGCGCGAGGGAAGCGCGTTGGGCGGATTAGAACATAAGTCAGGAGATAGAACAACCCGGCGAGGCGTAATAGGAGTTGGGCCGGGATAGACGATCCTTGAAACGCCGGATGGCGGCCACACACTACTAACGGAGCAGGATGCCCCCTGTACGAAAGGGCAGGTTTTCCACAGGCCGTACAGGGAAAACGAGGCGAAAATTGGGGCGAAAGTCATGGTAAACTAAATATATTATTTTTCTGTAGGTTACAGCGGTTCAAGATGGAACTGGACGTACTAGTAGACTGGGTTAACCCCCAAAATGTATCTTCTGTACCATCGCCTTTTGGAACCCTGCTGGTGTCTACTGGTACAGGTCGAACGGGGTGGTTGGACCCTTCGGACAGGGTGATGCATCTAACCTGGTGAATTGAAAAGTTAGCAACAGCAACAGAGTGAAACGGCACGTGTTGGAGTGAGTGGGGTCCGGGGACGAGGAAAAAATGAAGAACAAAGACAATGGGCGGAAATGGATGTGGTGGCTCTTGGGAGCGGTAGTTGCGCTACAGTTTTTCTATGTAAGGGAACTCCTGGCAGCGTTTGCGTTGTTTGCCTTGGGATTCGCGGTGATCGCTCTTGCGTTCGGCAGCCTGTACATGCTGCACCGCACATGGGTCATGGCGGTCGAGCGGCTGGCGGAAAGCAAGAGCCCAGTCATGGTTAGTGCGCGGCAGTCGATGTATGCCATCGAAGATCTGGCACGTCGGCCGTTCCGGCGTCCGGGTTCGGCGACGGCGCGATAATTGTTTTGACGAGTTTCTGGATTCGTCCAGAGCACACGCAGGATCGGCTTCCCTGCCTCCTTCAGGGTGAGCTGGATTCTGCGGCAAGAGCATAAAGGAAAAAGGCCAATCGCTTAGAGAGAGCGATTGGCCTTTTTCCTTTGTCGCAGGGACGAACTCTCGTTAGTGCGTCAGAGGATCGATGTCTGATTTTGGGATGACTTCGTCATCCGTCGCGCTGGAATCGTCGCTCGCTTCATAGAGCGTTTTCCCATTGTCTTTGAGCAGCCCGTCCAGCGTGGATTTCGAATGTTCATCCACGGCACTGACGGCGGCCACCAGGCAGGAATAGAGGAAGGCTTTCATTCCTTTGCGGAACTGGTCCGTGGAACGTTCCGTGGAGCGCGCCACTTCCGCTTCTAACTCGCGCCGACGCGCATCACACTTGGCGCGGTTTTCCGCGTCAAGCGAGGCTAGCGCGGCCGCCGCGCGTTCCTTGGCTTCGGAGAGCGTGGTATCGGCGTGCAACTCGGCTCGCCGCTGGAATTCCCCTAAGGCGGAATTCACCGCGCCCTGCACGAGCGCCTGTGCTTCTGCGGAGCGCGCATCGAGCTTCATGAGCGCCTCTTGCGTCACGGAGTGCAGATTCTCGAGCAGCCGCTCGTAGCGCCGGTCGATGGTGCGAGCCGCGGCTCCTTCAAACACCGACACCGCTTGGGTCACGGCCTGGTTGACGCGAGCGTGAACCTGAGGCTCGATTTCGCAGGTCATCTTTTCCATGAATTCCCGGGACTTCTCGAGTTCGCGGCGCAGATCGGCAGCTTGCTTCTCCAGCCGCTGCGCGAGCTCCTCCACCTGGCCACGATAGCCCTCCATCTGCTGCTTCCATTGCGAGGCGATCTCGCCGGCGAGTTCTTCCTTGGAGGAAGTTTTGCTGGCGGCCATGACCGTGGGAAAAAGTTCCTGGACTTCGCGCACGCTGGATTGGCGCACGTCTTCGATGGTGCCGAGCGCGTCGCGCAGTGCTTCCTGGACATGTTTTGCGGCTGCTACTTGCGCGGCCTTTTCGGCGGCTTGCTGCAATCTTCCTTGCAGCGCAGCGACTAACCCATCCGGCGTGATGACCACACGCTGGGGCTTGGGCGTCTCCGCTTCCTTGGGCGCCTGCGGCTTAGAGGCTACGGGGGACGGAGAAGGAAAGGTGGCGACCTCGGCCATTTTGGGTTCGTGCTTTGCGGGCGGCTCTTCGAGGTTCGCGTTTATCGGAGTGGGTTCCAGCACAGGCGCCGCGGCGGAGGCAAATTGCGCAGATGTAGTGCTGGACTGTCCCGCGGGCAGCCAGTCTTGCGGGGGAACGGCGATGCCCCAAACGTTCTCCGGGCTTTCCAATTCCACGCCCACTTGCTGGAGTTCGCGCGCGCTCTCTGACGGATGCACCGAACGCACCCTGGCGCGCACGGAGGGAAGCTTTGGTTCGACATTCAACCCAACCACTTGGAGGGTAATCCACGAGCCAACGCCGTAGTCATGGCGCGAGGGATAGCGGCAGCCGTGCAGGTTCACGCTGGTGGAGACGGTTCTTTCCACAAACGGCTCGCCCATGCGGTTTTGGCCGAAAACAATCAGCGGTACGGACCGTTCGATGCGCGTGCTGCGGCGAGCCTCTTCCCCAACAGAGTTTCGAGGGGTGTTAGCGAGAGTCGATGGGCTCACGTCTCCTCCCAGGAAACCAACGTCTGAACCAGATTCGATTCAGTAAAACGTCGATGGTAGCAAGAAAGGTTTTCGTGAAGAAGCGGACTCCCGGCGAGCGCGCTCTGAATCTTGGCGCGTTTTAGAAGAGCGTACGTTCCTCGCGACCCCATGTGGCAGATGTTAGCCGAAGCCTGACTGCTTGTCGATGTTTCCGACCGTGGGGTAGTGGGTCCGTTTCAGATAAGCCGCCTTATCGAGAGTTAGCCACCGGCTTTCAGGGCGTTACACTCTTGGAACTCTGCACGACGGGTCTGCGTCTTAGTAGTGCAGCCAGTCTGGAAGCAAAGGCAAAGGTTAGCGGATTTGGCTGCCTTGGAGTGCAAGCACATGAAGGGCGCCCTTATATTTTTTCTCCTGGCATCACCCGCTCTCGCACAAGACAAGCTTGCCGATACTGTGCTCGCACCGGGTTGCGGCGCAGAAGACGCCAAATTCGACGTGAAAACGCTCAAGCGGCAGCACCCCGTTACTCAACCGGACGGGGAAAAGGCGCTGGTGTATTTCATTGAGGACGATTCAGAAAACGGCTCGATTTTCAAACCTACCATTCGGGCAGGTCTTGACGGCGGCTGGGTGGGAGCCACGCATGGCAATTCCTATTTCTACTTTTCGGCTGCTCCCGGAGAACATCACCTTTGTGCCAGTTGGCAACCAGTTGACGCGTCGGAGAAGAACCGCACGAGGGCTGTCGCCCACCTCACGGCCGAAGCCGGACATGTGTACTACTTCAGGGTGAAAAGCCGCTGGAACGGCAAATACGGAGCCCTCAACATCGATTTCGCGCCGCTGGATAGCGATGAGGGCAAACTATTGATGAGCACATTTTCGTTCTGCACTTTTCATCCCAGGAAGTGACCGTTGCTCTCACGCCACCGGCAAATCAAGCTAAGTCCCGGTAGCCGGAAACGGACCCACTGCTGACCGTGGTTCAACCGCCTCCGGGGCAAGACCCGGGATTCTGGTTCTAGACACCAGGAAAGATGGGACCTCTTGTGGTATCTCTGATAGGCTTTGCGTCTTTGAGAGAGGAGCTTTCGATGCGCCGTAGCTTTGCTGTCTTCCTTTTGAGTCTGGTGATCCCGATGTTTGTCTTTGGGCAAACCCCGCACCGCGTGGCCATCCGCGCCGGGAGGCTGATTGACGGAAAGAACGACAAGCCTGTGGAGAACGCGCTCATCGTGATCGAAGGCGAAAAGATTGTTTCCGTGACCGCGGGGGGAAGCGCGCCAGCCGGCGTGGAGGTCATTGATTTATCAAAGGCCACGGTGCTGCCGGGATTCATGGACGTTCATACCCACGTGATGCTGAATGGCGACATCACCGCCGAAGAGTACGACGCGCAACTGCTGAAGGAATCGATTCCGTACCGCGCGATCCTCGGCGCGCGCAACGCACACATCGCGCTCTCTCATGGTTTCACGACGCTTCGCGATGTGGAGACGGAAGGCGCCATGTACGCCGACGTGGATGTCAAAATGGCCATCGCCAATGGCGAAGTGCCCGGTCCGCGGATGCAGGTGGCCACGCGCGCGATGGCCCCGACGGGGATGTACCCGCTGCTCGGCTATTCGTGGGAGCTGAAAGTTCCGACCGGCGTGCAATCCGTTGACGGCGCGGATGGCGCGCGCAAAGCGGTGCGTGAACAGGCAATGTACGGCGCCGACTGGATCAAGTATTACTCCGACCGCCGCTATCATTTCGAATCCGACGGCGTCCTTCATTCCATGGTGAATTTCACCGACGAAGAGGCGAAGGCGATTGTGGACGAAGCGCACCGCATCGGAAAGAAAGTGGCCGCGCACGCCATCGGCAGCGACGGGATCGGCGCGGCACTGCGCGCGGGCGTGGACACCATCGAGCATGGAGATGGACTGACGGATGCGCAGATGGAGGAAATGGCCAAGAAAGGAGTTTATTGGGTGCCAACGATTACCGTGGGCGTTTACGTTGCCCCCGGCCGCGGCGGAAATTGGCCGAGAATGGCCGATTTGCAACGCGAGAATTTTCCCAAAGCGCTAAAGAAAGGCGTGAAGATTGCGCTGGGGACTGATGCGGGCGGGTTCGACTGGAAGAAACTGAATGAAGCGAAAGAGTTCGAATACTACGTGCAGGACGGAATGACGCCCATGCAGGCGATTCGCGCCGGCACCTCCGTGCCTGCGGAATTGCTGGGCTGGAGCGACAAAGTGGGAACGATTGAGGCAGGGAAGTGGGCCGACATCGTGGCGGTCGCCGGTGATCCGTTGAAGGACATTACGGAACTGGAGAATGTGAAGTTCGTGATGAAGGGCGGTACGGTCTACAAGAACGAGTTGCACTAGAAGCGGAGGGGATGTTGCAAACCCTTTGGCAAGATTTGAAATTCGCGGCGAGACTGTTGCAGAAGAATCCGGGCTTCACGGCCGTGGCCGTGTTGACGCTGGCGCTTGGCATCGGCGCGAACACGGCCATCTTCAGCGTGGTCAACGCGGTGCTGCTTCAGCCGTTGCCGTATCAGGATTCTTCGCGCCTCCTGGCCATCTCGCAAGTAAACCTGCAAAACGGATCCAATGGAGTTCCCGTCTCGTTTACGAAATTCATCCAAATCCTCGGGCAGTCGCGGACGCTGGAAAGCGCCGCGGCCTACTATTCGCTGACGCTCAGCCTGGTCACCGAGCGGGAACCCGAAGCGATCAACGGGGCGCGCGCCTCCAACGAATTCTTCCAGGTGCTGAGAGTTTCTCCAGTACGCGGGCGCAGTTTTCTTCCGGAGGAAGAACACACTGGGGCGGGGGACGTCGCGGTTATCAGCGATGGATTCTGGCACAGCCATTTCGGGGGCGGGGAAGATGTCCTTGGCAAGAATCTGTCACTGGATGGAAAAAACGTGTCCATCGTCGGCGTGCTGCCTGCCAGTTTCCGCTTCCCCTTGCAGTTTCCGGAGCCCGACGTGTGGCTCCCACGGGTGACCGAATCAAGCTTTCTACGCCCCGAGCAAATCAGATCGGGCGCGGGATATCTTGGAGTTGTCGCCCGGCTCCGCGACGGCGAAACGATTGCGCGCGCGCAAGCCGAACTCGACACCATCAATGGTCGGTATAAGGAACAATTTGGCAGTTACGTGGACGCAACACGATTCGCGCTCTCTGCCACTTCGCTGGAGGAGAGTCTTGTCGGGGCGCTACGTCCCTCGCTCCTGGTTTTGCTTGCCGCGGTAGGATTCGTCCTGCTCATCGCGTGCGCGAATGTGGCTAATCTGCTGCTCGCTCGCGCAACGTCGCGGGAACGGGAGATTGCCGTTCGCAAAGCGCTTGGCGCATCGCGGATGCGCTTGATCCGGCAAATGTTGAGTGAGAGCCTTTTGCTTTCCTTTGGCGGGGGCCTGGTGGGAGTTCTTCTGGCAATGATGTCGCTGCCGGCGTTGCGCGCTCTCAGTCCAGGCGCAGTGCCGCGATTGGCCGAAGCCAAAATCGATCCCGTGGTGCTGTTCTTCTCTTTGGCGTTGTGCGGCGTTACGGGACTTGTCTTTGGTCTGGTGCCCTCGCTTCAAGCCGCGGGGAAAGAGCTGCAGGAATCGTTGAAAGAGGGTAGCCGCGGTTCATCCGAAGGGGGCAGCCGTGGAAGATTTCGAGCTGTTCTGGTCGTCGCGGAAATTGGCGTGGCGCTGGTGCTCATGACCGGCGCGGGACTGCTGATGGAAAGTTTCGCGCGGCTGATGCAAGTGAACCCCGGGTTTTCTGCGAAAAGCTTGATGACCTTTCCTTTGACTCTTCCGCCGACGCGCTACGCTCAGCCGGAGCAGCAGGCTCAGTTCTTCCGCCAGCTCCTCGAGCGCGTGAAAGCCGATCCTCAAGTGCAATCCGCGAGCGTGACCAGCTACCTCCCGCTTTCCGGCGGTCTCCGCATGGTTTTCTTTTGTGCCGAGGGGCGCGCGTGCCAGGGAATCGGCAAGGATCCGACCATCGCCGTGCGCCAGGTGAGTTCGGATTATTTCGAAACCGTGCACACACCGCTGCACGGTGGCCGCGTCTTCGGCGACCAGGATATAGCCGGCGGATTGCCCGTCGCGATCGTCAATGAAACGACGGCGAAGCGTTACTGGCCCGGGCAGAGCGCCATTGGCAAGCACATCGCGAATTCGCGCGACATGATTCAGCGCGAAATCGTGGGCGTCGTTGGCGACGTCAAGTTCAACGCCCTAAATACCGCGAATTCCGAGGAGATGTATCTTCCCGTGGCGCAAGTTCCGTGGCCGGCGATAACCCTTGTGGTCCGTTCGGGAGCGAATCCACAAGCGCTGGTCTCTGCCGTGCGCGGGAAGATTGCGGAGCTCGATCCAACTTTGCCGGTTTCCGGAATTCTCAGCATGGAGGACGTCATCGGAACATCCGTTGCGCAGCCGCGGTTGATCATGCAATTCGCGGGAGTTTTCGCAGGATTCGCATTGCTGCTTGCGGCCATCGGGATATACGGCGTGATGGCGTATTCCGTGACTGCGCGGAAACAGGAGATGGGCATCCGTGTCGCTCTCGGCGCAAGATCCGCGGACATACTGCGGTTGGTTGCAGGGCAAGGCATGCGGCTGACGCTGCTGGGCGTGGGAATCGGGATCCTCGTTTCCTTGGCCTTGACGCAATTGCTCTCCAGCCTCCTTTTCGGGGTGCACCCCAAGGATCCGTTCGTGTTCAGTGGCGCCGCGCTGGTTCTGGTGCTGGCCGCGTTTGTAGCTTGCTATCTACCGGCGCGCCGCGCCACGCGCGTGGATCCCATTGTCGTGCTGCGCTACGAATAGGCAGCGCGTGTTTCGAATGCCGTCCTAAATAGCGCCCAGCAATTCGCGGTGCGAAACTTAATAAAACGCCACGCCGCCATCCACGTTGATCGACTGTCCAGTCATGGCGCTGGATCGATCCGAGCATAGAAACAACGCGGCGCGGGCGATCTCTACCGCCGTCTGCCCGCGGCCCTGCAAAATGCCGTTCAGAAACCCCGCCAATTGTTCCTCGGCGCTCACGCCCAATTTTTCTGCCAGAACCGCCCCCAGTTCCTTGGACATTTGCGTTTCTGTCACTGGTCCGGGGCAGATGGCATTTACGCGCACGCCCTTGCGCGCTGCTTCTGCCGCCGTCACGCGGGTGAAGCCGAGCATTCCGGCCTTCGCTGCGACGTAGGCCGAGCCCCAGGCGTATGCGGCCTTTGCCGATAGACTCGAGAGATTCAGGATGACGCCGGAGTTCCTCGCATACATCTCCGGCAGCACGAGTTTGGACAGAAGAAACGCCGCGCGCAAGTGCACCGCGATCACTTTGTCGAATTCCGCCAGGGGATAGTCTTCCAACGGAACCACCGGGCCGTAGTGGCCAGCGTTGTTCACGAGGATATCGATTCTTCCGAACTTTTCTCTCGCCGCGGTGACGACGCACGCGCAATCGGCCTCCTGGTACAAATCGGCGGTGATGTAGCCGGCGCGCCCGCCGGTGGCGGATATTTCGTTGGTTGCGGCCGCCAGTTCCTTTTCCGTGCGCGCCGTCAAAAATACTGCCGCCCCTTCTTTGGCAAAAAGCCGGGCAATGGCGCGGCCGATTCCGCGGCCCGAGCCGGTAACGAGGACGACGCGATCCTGGAGTTCCATAGGGAAAACGAGAATAGGGTTCGCGTCCCGATTGGCGGCTGGCCAACAACTGTACTTTAGGGCAGATGTAATTCCCCAGTTCGAGGCTTACTCTGTATTCCTTCGCTGGGCAGTTGGTGTGCCAGCGGGATGCGCGTATGACCTTGTCCCTTCCAGATTTCGCGGCTTCGTCAAGTTCTGCCGCCCGGATCCAATTGGGAGTGCACCTCGTGCGCCAAATGAAATTCCTATCCAGCATAGTTGTAGTCGTGAGCGCGATTTCGCTGGCAAGTTGCGCCGGCCTTACGAATTCCAGCGGCTCCGGGAACATTGGCAAAGCCGTCGCGCCGTCGTTGACGGTTCAGCCCGCGAGTGTCGCCGTCACGGCCGGCCAAGCCGCTACGTTTGGCGTCAGCGCCACGGGCACGACGCCGATCGCATACCAATGGCGCAAGAACATGGTCAACATCAGCGGCGCGACCGGCGCGAGCTACACGACGCCTGCGACCACGACCGCCGATAGCGGCTCTAAGTTCGATGTGATGGTCAGCAATAGCGCGGGCAGCATCACGAGCGCGCAGGCGACTTTGACGGTCAGCGCCGGGCCTGTCGCGCCCTCCATCAGCACGCAGCCTGCCGGCCAGTCGGTTACGGCCGGACAGAGTGCGATGTTCGGCGTCGTTGCCGCTGGAACGGCGCCACTTTCATATCAATGGCGCAAGAACACGGCTAACATCGGCGGCGCAACGGCGGCGAGTTACACCACACCTGCAACCACAACTGCCGACAACAATTCCCAATTCGACGTGATCGTCAGCAATAGCGCAGGGAACATCACAAGCGCTCAGGCGACTTTGACGGTCAGCGCCGCGCCCGTGGCCCCCTCCATCACTACGCAACCTGCAAATCAAACGGTCAGCGCAGGGCAGGCCGCCACCTTTAGCGTGGCCGCCACAGGTACAGGGCCGCTCACGTACCAATGGCAGAAAAACGGTGCGGCGATTACCGGTGCGACGGCGACAAGCTACACGACCCCAGTCACGACTACGGCTGACAGCGGCGAAGTTTTTCGCGTGGTGGTGAGCAATGCCGCGGGCAGCATGACCAGCAACTCCGCAACGCTCACCGTGAATCCGGGAACGGTCAACTCCACCGTGGACGTCATCACCTACCACTACGACAACTTGCGCACCGGCCAGAACCTCAACGAAACAACGCTGGCTCCGGCAAACGTGAATTCCACAACCTTCGGAAAGAAGGGTGAGTTCACCGTGGACGGCAAGGTGGATGCGCAGCCGCTGTATCTCTCGCAAGTCACGATCGGCGCGCAAAAGAAAAATGTGCTCTACGTCGTGACGGAGCACGGCTCGGTCTACGCCTTTGACGCCGACTCCATTAACGGAACCACTTCCACATTCCTTTGGAAGACATCCACCCTGGGCGCGGGCGAAACCAGCAGCGACAACCGCGGCTGCGGCCAGGTCTCTCCCGAAATCGGCATCACCTCCACGCCAGTCATCGACCGCGCTCGCAACGCCATCTATGTCGTGGCCATGTCGAAAAATTCCAGCGGCACCTATTTCCAGCGGCTGCATGCGCTGAACTTGTCCACCGGAGCGGAACTCTTCGGCGGCCCGCAGAACATCACGGCCACGTATCCCGGCACGGGCGCCAACAGTTCCGGTGGAAACGTGATTTTCGATCCCAAGCAGTACAAAGAGCGGCCCGGCTTGCTGCAGATCAACGGAACGATTTACACCACCTGGTCGTCCCACTGCGACGCCGGCCCGTACAATTCCTGGGTGATGGCCTTCAGTGCGGACACGCTCGCGCAGACCAGCGTTTTGAACCTGGTGCCCAACGGCAATGATGGCGGCATCTGGATGGCCGGCGCTGCTCCTGGCGCGGACGCCTCCGGCAATATCTACTTCATTCTGGGCAACGGCGATTTTGACACCACTCTCAACGCCAGCAATTTCCCCGCAAACGGCAATTGCGGCAACTGCTTCGTAAAAGTGTCTTCCGGAACGCTTAAGCTCCTCGACTACTTCACTCCCTTAAACACCGTGTCCGAATCGAATGCAGACACCGATTTCGGCTCGGGCGGGCCTGTGCTCCTCCCGGATCTTGTCGACGCCAACGGAGTGACGCGCCATCTGGCGGTTGGCTCCGGCAAGGATGCCAACATTTACGTGGTGGACCGGGAAAACATGGGCAAATTCAACTCCGCACAGGACAACAACTATCAGTTGATCACCGGCCAGATCGGCGGGGTGTATTCGAAGCCGTCCTATTTCAATGGCACCGTTTACTACGGCTCTGTGGGCAACGCCCTGAAAGCATTTCCGGTGACCAACGCGAGACTTGCGGGCACTCCTTCCTCGCAGTCCACACACAGCTTCGGTTATCCCGGCACGACGCCCAGCATTTCCGCGAACGGCACAACCAACGGCATCGTCTGGGCCATCGAAAACAACGGCGCTATCCTATTCGCATACGACGCAACCAATCTCACCAAGGAACTTTACAATTCGAATCAGGCCGCGAACAATCGCGACCATTTCAGCGGCAACAAGTTCATTACGCCGATGGTCGTCAACGGCAAAGTTTATGTTGGCACGCCGAACAGCGTCGCGGTCTTCGGCACGCTGCCCTAAGAGAAGTGAGTCTTGAATTTTGTTTCGGCGGCGATGCCAAAAGCCTCCAGGACCTGCGCTTGCACTTCGTCGGTTAGCTCGTTAATGCGCTGTACTCCAGGGCCGCCTGGCCCGACTCGATAGCGAAGCTGCCTCTGGCCTGCCGGCGTTTCGATGATCTTCAACACAACATCGGCGATTTCCTGCGGATTCGCCCGCGAGCCTCCAATCGTTGCCTGAAGCCTCTCCGGAACCTCAGCCATTTGGCCATAGCCGGATTTGCGCGCGGGATCTTCTCCTTTTTCCAGTTTTCCCAGGATGCGCGTCGCGTATGCGCCCGGTTCCAGGATCACGGAATCAATTCCTTGCGAGGCCAGTTCGTAGCGGTACGTTTCCGCCAGAGCTTCCATCGCGAATTTGCTGGCACAATAGAGACCCATCCCCGGAATCGCCAGGCGCCCCCCACCGCTGCTCACATGGAGCAGCAATCCGCACTTTTGCCGCTTCATGGCCGGCAGGACGGCGCGGTTCATCCGCACAATTCCGAAAAAGTTTGTGTCGAACTGCCGTTGCGCCTGCGCGAGCGTCACGGTTTCTGCAAGATCCATGATCCCGTAGCCGGCGTTGTTCACCAGCACATCGATGCGGCTGCACTTCGCCAGTGCCTCACTTACCGCGCGTTCCACGGCGCTTTCAACTGTGACGTCGAGTTCCAGGGAATCAAGAGAGAGGGATTCGCGCTGCGCAAGCTCGTGCAATTCGCGCGCGGCTGCGGCGTTACGGCCAGTGACGTTTCGCATTGTCGCGAAGACTTGATACTTCTTGCGCGCCAGCGTCTCAGCAATCAACCGCCCGAAACCGGTGCTCGCGCCGGTGATGAGAACAACGGGTTGTGGATTCGACATGACGTAAGAGGATAGAGAGGAAGTGCTCGGACGTAAATAGGGCTTCGTGTTGCAGTCCGCAAGACGGAAAGCGCTCACGCAGACTGCAACTACCCTAACCCTTGGGTTTGAGCCCCTTCAACAGAGCGTGCACCATGTCGTTGATCTGATCGTTCGTGAAGGTGCTGTGATGCGGCGGCTCTGCCCCGGTTGCCCGGTAAGCGAGCTGCATCGGTGTGCGCTTGAAGACGTCCAGCACAAACGTGCCTTCGCGAAACCTTACGTCTTCATAACTGACTTCCGGTGGTCCGTAGCCCCAGCCTTGCCAGCATCCAAAAGGCCCGCACACCAGCCCGGGATACGCACCGGGATAAACGCGCTCCACGGTCACATTACGGCCCCGCATAGCGTAGTGATAATCCACCAGGAAATCCGCGGCTGCCGGGTCGCTCACTTGCGTTAATCCCTTCTCCGTCAACTGCCGCTCGATCGCCGTGCGCAGCTCATGCCGGACGGCCTCATTTGCGGGATTGGGTTCGGGCGCGATCGGCTGCGCCGGTTGGCGGCCTCCGATGACGTCGCGCGAAATCACCGGCCGTTCCTCCCTCGCGTCTCGTCTGGCTGCCGCCGGCCGCCACGCCCAGGTCTGATGCTTAAGGACCGGGATATCCCGGTTGCGAATACTCCGCACATACTCGTTGCAGCCCGCGAGCACCAGCCCGCCGAGCAAAATAGCAGCCGCTCGAAACGCTGCGTTTCCCTTTCCATTGGTCCAGAACCTCATCACAGACTCCTTCGACGCAAACACTGCCTCGAATTTATCAAACCCTGCGTTCCGGGAGGAGTTGCGGCGGGCAAGACTGCCTGCGCGAAGCATGAATGCAAATGCCATCCTCAAGCTCACCGATTCGCCCGTTCAATCGCGCGGAGCGTGCCAATCGGAAGGCGGGAAAACCACTGGCCAGAACTTGGGGCTCGGAGCGTCAAATTCGAAAGCCACGGAGAAATACTCAGGCGACGTATCCTCCACGCGGACGACGCGGCAGTTTTGCTCCAATAGGTTGTGCGGGTTGATCAGGCGCATGGGCTGGCCGACGTGCACCTCCATTTTCAGCTTCAGCAGGCCGCCGTGGGCATTGACGATCAGTGTCATGGCTTCCTCTTGCCGCGGCTTGTGCTCCGTGTCGTCGGCGATCACCGTGACCTTCATCTGCAGCATGACGCGCTCGCTGCGCCGGCGGTCTCTCGGATCGTCAGGAATGGCCAAACAGTTCTCCAGAATTTCAGCGGGACCAACCGGGTTCCCGGGCCCGAATAAACCCTTCACTTGGTATCTGATGTGAATCTTACCCTAGACCAGCGCACGAGAACGCTGCTCTATGAGGCCTGAGTTGCGCAAGAGACATGGCGGCGTTCCCGCCAGACGCGCTAGCTCACCCGCGAATTCAGCATGGTTTCCAGCCGCGCCTTCACCGCGGGCCATTCGGACTCGATGATGCTGAAATAAACGGAGTGGCGAATGCGCCCGCTCTCCGTGATCATGTGGTTTCGAAAGATGCCTTCTTCTTTTGCGCCAATCCGCAGGATTGCCGCGCGCGATTGTTCATTCAGGGAATCGGTTTTCAACTCCACCCGCAAGCAGCCCAGTGTTTCGAACGCGTGCTTCAATAAGAGGTATTTGGCCTCGGTATTCATCGCCGTGCCTTGCCAATCGCGCGCCACCCACGTCCAGCCGATTTCCACGCGATGATGGACGCGATCGATGTTGCCGTAGCGCGTGCTTCCGATCGCCCGGCCCGTGGCCTTCTCAAGAATTGCAAACGGCAAGGCCACGCCCCGTTCCTGCTCCTGGAGCGCCGTCTCGATGTACGCGGCCATGTCTTCCTGGGTTCGAACGGGCGTGGGAATCCACCGCCACAACTCCTTGTCCAGCCCAACCCGCGCCAGCCCCGCCAGATGCCCCTTCGCCAGCGGCTCCAGCCGCACATGCCGGCCTTCCAGCGTTACCGGCGTCACGATCATTTCTGCCGTCATCGTAGGAGCACTCTACCCAGAGCCTGGTCATTCATCGAGCACCAATTTGGTCATTTCTGGGCTAGCGTGCGGTCCACCGGAGTTTCCGCGGCACTCTTGCTAAGTCTTTCGAATCAAGAAGAGCGACTGATCGTCGAATTGCGCGCCGTGCCGGGCCACGCTCTCTTGCAGCGAGCGGCAAATCACGTCCAGGGGCTCTTTGCCGTGCTTCTGGAACTCCTCTTGAAGCCGCGCAAGCCCAAACTCCTCCCCGGCGGCATTCGCCGGCTCGAGAAAGCCGTCGGTGTACAGCGCGAAGACGTCGCCATGTTCCGCGCGCACCTCGGAACTCGCAAAATCTTCCATTGGAAGAATTCCCAGCGGCATGTTCGGACATTCCAATTGCGTTACCTCGTTGGTTTTTAGGGAAAAATGCAAAATTGCCGGGTGGCCCGCCAGCCCTACCCGCAAGACATCTTCTTTCTTGGCAAGAAAACAGAAGGTGATAAACATATCCGGCTTCTTCAAGGGATACAAAACCTCGTTCAGTCGCGGAAGAAGATGCCCAGGGTCATCGCCCGAACTCAGCAGCATGCGCGCCGCGCTTTTCGCCATTCCCATGACCACTCCAGGCGCAACCCCATGCCCGGACACATCGGCCACGTAGGCGACCCAATGTTCTTCCGAACCGGCAAGATCGATCAAGTCGCCGCCAACCTCCCCGCTTGGCGATGACCGTCCGTAAAATTCATAACCGCCCAGCTTCATTTCGATCGGCGGCACCAGCACGCGATGGATTTCCGTGGCCAGTTCGATTTCCGCGTGGGCCCGGAAATACCGCCGGCCTTCGGTAATGGTGACGTAGAGGAAGCACGCATACCCAAGCGCCACAACCACCATGATGGCCAATCCGTCGAACGACAGCCGGCTGTGCATCGTCGCAATTTCCGAAGCATCCATTTGCGACGCCTGCTGCGGCGAGGGCAGCGAAACGCTGAGTTTGTACATCATAAAATAATGAACGGCGAATAGGAGTGGGAAGGCCTTCCAGAAATGCTTGCGAAGCGCAAATCCGCCAATAGCATACAAAACCGGGAAGAAGCCGGAGAGCAGGACGCTTAGAACAAGACGAAGCGTGGGTGTGCGCCCCATGTTCGTGACATCACTGGCAAACCCGATGGCGCTGAAGACGAAGAACACACCGAGCAGAAAGAGGAAGAAGGATCCTCGAGAGAGAGTTTTCCAGTATGTTTTGTCCCTGCTCATAAAAAATGCGGCGTCTGCGCGCATCGTATCATGGCCATCTGCGAGCCGCGCAGCGCCCTCTCCTGCGCGGAAAAGGCCCTTCCAAATCTCCCCGCGCAGTACGCACCAAGTCCGGTCTTGTCCGCTACCCTACTGAAGGAAACGGGATGCCAGCAAGGCGCGGCGTAAGGTATGATAGAGTCTTCGGAATTCAACCACTTAGGATGACAATGCTGACTGCAACGAATGGAAAGGTATTGCTGAGGGTGAGGCCGCGGGGGTTCTGCGCTGGAGTCGTGCGCGCGGTGGATATTGTCGAATTGGCGCTGGAGGCCTACGGCGCCCCCGTCTACGTGCACCACGAAATCGTCCATAACACATACGTAGTAGAGCAGTTGCGCCGCCGGGGCGCCATCTTTGTGGAAACCATCGAAGAAGTGCCGCATGGGGCCGTGCTGGTATTCAGCGCCCACGGCGTTCCGCCCACCGTCCGCGACGAAGCCAAGTCCCGTGCACTCAAAGTGATTGACGCCACTTGCCCCCTGGTGACCAAAGTGCACCTGGAGGCGCTTAAGTTTGCCCGTGAGAAGCGCACCATCATTCTTATCGGCCATCGCGATCACCAGGAAATCGTCGGGACTTCGGGGGAAGCTCCGGACCGCACCATCGTGGTGGACTCTGTTGCCGCGGTGGACGCGCTTGAAGTTGAGGATCCCGATAAACTCTCGTTCCTCACGCAAACGACCCTGAGCCTCTACGACACACAAGAAATCGTGGCGCGCCTCCGCCAGAAATTCCCATTCATCCAGGGGCCTGCCAGCGACGACATTTGCTACGCCACGCAAAACCGCCAGGAAGCGGTCGAGCAAGTCGCCAAGGACGTCGACCTGATCCTCGTTGTCGGTTCGCCGAACAGCTCAAACTCCAACCGCCTGGTCGAAGTCGCACAGCGCAGCGGCGTCAAAGCGCAATTGATCGATTCCGCGAAAGACATTGATGTGAAGTGGCTCGAAGGCGTTTCCCGCGTGGGCTTGACCGCGGGCGCGTCCGCGCCGGAAGTGCTCGTCGAGCAAGTCAGCGAGCGGCTCGCCGAGTTTGGCTTCACGGATCAGCGCGATCTCGATTTGATCCGCGAAGACGTTCGCTTTACGCTGCCGCCGGAATTGGCGACGATCGCGCCAGCGCCGCGCCGTTAACGGGTTTTAGGTTCCCAGGTGGGCCGGGGGAAGTTGTTTGTGTCCGAATTAATTTGAGAGGGCAGGGGTTGCTTGGTCCTCTCATCCGTTGCCAGTCGCGCAGACGGGGAATACAACACAAGGAGCCAGACCTTGGCGGTCAAAATCGTCCGTCAGCCGAAGAAGATTGCCTTGATTGGTGCGCCCTCAAGCGCCGCCGCGTTTTCCGCGGGCAGCGAAAAGGCTCCGGCGGCACTGCGCGCGGCTGGACTCGCTGAAAAACTGCAAGGCATCGGCTATGAGGTCGTGGACTATGGCGATTGTGCTCCGCACCTCTTCGCGGATGACGAGGAGCACCGCCGCGCTCGCAATCTTCCGGAAATCGTTGCCGGCTTGAACGACCTGAAAACGCGCGCGGAGCTTGCGGTGAAAAGCGGTGCGCTGGTGCTGGTCCTGGGCGGCGATTGCGCACAGGTCATCGGCCTTTTGACCGGGGTGCGGCGCTACTACAAGCATGTGAATCTGCTGTGGTTCGATCGCGACGCGGATCTAAACACTCCGGCGAGCACGCCCTCCGGCCGCATTGACGGAATGGTGGTAGCTCACATAATCGGCAAGGGTGCGCCGGAACTGGTGCGCTTTTGGAGCGAGGCGCCTCTGGTGCGCGAGCCAGACGTGACGCTCTTCGGCCTCGAACGAATCGATCCCCCTGAGCAGGAATTCCTCAGCAAATCGCCGATGCGGCACATTGACGCCGCAGACGTCCAGGCAAAGGGCGCCCACAAGGCCGCACACGAAGCTCTGGCGCAAGTTCACGCCGATGTGCGCGAGTTCGTCCTCCATCTCGACACCGACGTGATTGCTCAGGAGGAATTTCCGGCAGTGAACGTGCCGGGGAGCGGCGGACTGAACTTCGAAGCGGTCCGCGCTTCACTCGTAGAATTTGCGAAGCACAAGAATCTGCTGGGCCTCGACGTGGCGCAGTACAACCCCGAGAAGGATCCTGATGGCAGCAGCGCAAAAAAGCTGATAGATCTGCTCGTGGAAGCGCTCTCCGCTCGTTTCGAAGCGTTGACCGCTCCCGCCGCAGAGCCTGCCTCCAGCCCCGCGGAATTGCCGTCCTCGGAAACCACCGCCTAGCAAATCGCTGATCGGAACAGAATCTCCGCCACAGAAATTCGTTTAATCAAAAAAGGAACAATCTGGCGTGAACTTCACCCGGCGGCGGAGGCGCGCTTGCGCAAGTAGCGCGCAAGGCCGAGAAACGAAAGATTCAAGCCCGCGCTGAAGACGTAGTGCTCGACCTCTGCCAATGGCAGAAACTGCGCGATTTCGGCGCGCGTGACAGTCATGAAGGAATCCATCGCGTCGGAATCACTGGCGGAAGAGCGAATAATCTTGTCGGCGGCCGCGGCCCATTTGTGCAGCCGTTCGCGGAACAGCAGAATGTGTTCGGTGGGATTCTCGGAAAAGCCGTAGTGCGTCAGGAAAAGCCGTGCCGGTTTGCGCTCGAGGATGGCGGCAAAGGATGTCTCCCAGATTTCCAGGTTAATGTCCGGCGGGGGAGTCGCGGGCATGATGTACGGATGGCCCTCGATGTGCACGCCCGCGGTGTCTCCCACGAAGGCTATGCCTTCCTGTTGATCGAAGTAGCTGACGTGATGCGACGCATGGCCGGGCGTGTATACGACCTCGAGCTCGCGCGACCCGAACGTGAGCGTTTCGCCGCCTTCCAAGATCCGGAGATTCGCCGCGGGCACCGGAAGCATTTCACCGAAAAGAAGCTGCAGCTCGTTGGGCCATAGCCGCAGCGCGCTGGCAAGGAGCTTCGTAGGATCGAGCATGTGCGGCGCGCCCTTCGAATGGGCGTAAACCTCCAGGCGCGGGTTTTCGCGCACCAGTGCGCCGGTGGCGCCCGCGTGGTCCATGTGAATGTGCGTAAGCAAAATAGCGTCAAGATCGCGCACGGCCACGCCGTGAACCTGGAGCTGTCGCCGCAATGTTTCCAGCGTCGAGCCGGGTCCCGGGTCAATGATGCTGCGATGGCCGTCGGATTCCAGCAGCGCCGTACCGATGGTGTGCGGCCGGCCCATCCAGTTATCGTCGAGAACGGTGAGAGCGCGCATGAGAGAAATAGTGTAGCTCACGTTTGGTCGTTAGCGGCGGCCTGGAACCTGGCAGGTTATTTTCAGTTCAGCGCGCTAGATAAACAAGTTAAGTTGACGCCGCCATCTCAACTTCCCTGATCGTTTCTGAGTGCTGCGCCCTCAGCGGCCTTTTTTCCGGGATATTAACTAACTGGATGGGCGAATTTGACGAACCACGCGTGACTTTGCGTCGAGATTGACAGAAGAGGGCGTCGAGCATATGGTTTTGCGCAAAGACAAAGCTGAAAAAATTGAAATCACATATTCCGGTTTAGAGGCTGCCGGGTAAGCAAAGGGCCCTGCCACGCGGAGGTGGCTCGTGAAAACGGACAAATCGGCCGCGGAACTGCCGGACTCAAAAGGAAAAAATCGAAGGAGCGATCGCTACCCGGTGGTTGTTCCCGTGAAAGTGAAATGGTTAGAGCCCAGTGGGGCCAGTGTCATCGAATTTGCCGAGGCCAAAGAGGTCAACATGCAGGGTGGCTTGCTCGACATGCGAGGCCGCCCGGCCATTGGCAGCATTGTCGAGCTGACAAATATTTCATCCACCAAAACGGCCTCTGCCCGCGTGATCTCGCTGCGAACCTCCATCAAGAGCGAGGTGTTGGGTGTGGCCCTCGAGCTTCTTACTCCCAGCGAAACGTTTTGGGGTGTGACCTACCGGCTGAAGATGGCCACCGATGGCCTGCTGAAATTGGAGAAGGACATCCGGTCGGGTGGAATGGATACTCGCGTGCTCCGCGAGTTTCGCGACGCCGTCGATTATGTACGCAAGACCGCCTGGGCTCTTCAAGAATTGCAGGAGCGCCAGGCTCAACAACGGGATACCGCTACGGTGCGCTCCTTGCTCACGGAAGAGCGTGTCCGCCGTGCCACCCAGCTCGGCCAGGCGTTGCTCTCGGATGTGGATTCCCATGAAGTCACCGGCGCAACTTCCGGTGCTGAGGATCTTTTTCGAGTCATTGAAGGCCTCTACCAGCGCTTGGCAGGTCTGTTCAAGAACCATGGATCTCGGTAGCCGCTCCTGCCGGGATTCCCCAGCAAACGCAAAGTGCAGCCTATGTCAAAGCTTCTTTCCGGAGCCCGATCAGCCACAATCTCGGAAATCACCCCAGTGCCGGCACGAACGAGCGGCCAAATCCTTCTTCCCATAAAAAAATAGTTTGCGAGAATTGGCCATTGCCGACCGGGCATCGCTGGTACCAAAGCCCGATGAATTTCCGGGCAAGAATCGGCCGTTAGTTTCGAATAGGGCAAGCGGCTCCCTGTTCGGCTAAGAGACATAGTAAGTTCAGAATGGGGTCGTTGCCGTCGCCGCCCCTCAAGGAGCCTCCGCGTGGTGCAGATCAAGGGATCCGCAATCCAGGAAACCATCAACCAGATCAAGAATCGCGCCGGCGAGGATGCTTTCCAGAAAATCCTCGCGCTTCTGGATGAAGAAGCTCGCAACGTCTTCAAGGGCGAAATCTACTCCTCCACCTGGTACCCGCTGGATCTCTTCGCGCGTTTTCTCGAGCTGGAAATCCGCGTTCTCGCCGACGGTAAGGAAGAGATGGTCACGCGTGGTTCCGAAGCGGTGATCGAACGGCAGCTCCGGGGAATCTATAAAGCTTTTGTGAAGCTGGGCTCACCCGAATTTGTGATCAAGCGCATCGCCGCCGTGCACGAAACCTACTTTCAAGGAGTGCCGATCGACGTCCAGCTGGCGGGACACGGCAAAGCAGTCATTAAGTACACGGGTTTTGAAAAGCAGCACCGCATTATGGGATTCGCGATTATCGGATTTTTCAAGAAAGCGCTGGAGATTTCCGGCGCCAAAGATGTGGTCCTCTACTTCACAACTCCTATCGAGGAAGGCAAAGGATATGCTGAGCTCTCGATTTCCTGGAGCTAAGCGCAAAGCAAGAACGTATTCTGTATTTCAGTTTTACTCCAGGGATCGGTGTTTGAACTTCTTCTCGCCTTTGGCATACGCCGCAACGGTCTGCCCATTTCCATACAGTTTGTATTTGTAGGTCGTAAGGCCCTCTAGCCCCATGGGACCCCGCGCATGCAGTTTGTTGGTGCTGATTCCCAGTTCAGAGCCGAATCCATATCGAAAGCCATCGGCGAAGCGCGTCGAGGCGTTGTGAAAGACGCCCGCGGCGTCAATCTCGTCCAGGAATCGCTTCGCAGCCTCCGCATTTTCAGTCACAATCGTTTCCGTGTGGCCCGAACCGTACCGCTGAATATGCGCCATGGCCTCTTCCAGGCTGGAAACAATTTTCACCGAAAGGATCAAGTCGGAATATTCCGTTTCCCAATCCTTCTCCGTGGCCGCTAAGAGTCCATCTTTCCCCAGAAGCGCGAGTGACCGTGCGCAGACGCGCAATTCGACACCGGAGTTTTTGAGCGCCGAGAAGGCCCGCCGCAGAAATTCGCCTGCAATGGCTTCGTGAACGAGCAAAGTTTCCATCGAATTGCACGCCGCCGGATATTGCACTTTCGAATCGAGAGTGATCGCGACTGCTTTCTCGACGTCCGCGGCCCTATCCACATACACGTGACAAATTCCCTCGCCATGGCCCAGCACGGGAATTTTACTGTTTTGCGAGATGAACCGCACGAATGCCTGAGAACCTCGGGGAATAATCAGGTCCACAAATCGATCCTGTTCCAGCAGTTCCTTCACGTCCGACCGAGTTAGCAGCAGGCTGATCGAATCTTGTGGCACCGACGGAAACCGGTTCAGGCACTTCCGCCAGACGGAAACCAGCGCCTCATTCGTGTGAACCGCTTCTGCGCCGCCTTTCAGGATGATCGCGTTGCCGGACTTCAGCGCCAGCGCAGCCACTTGCGGCACCACGTCCGGCCGCGATTCGAACACTATACCGATCACTCCCAGAGGACACGACTCTTTGTACAGCATCAGCCCATCGTCCAACTCCGTTGCGGCCAGCCGCCGGCCCAGCGGATCTGGCAGCTGCGCCACGCCGCGAACATGCGCAGCCATCTGCGCGATCCCCGCCTCTTTCACTTTCAGCCGCGCGAACGTAGCAGACGACATGGACCCGCTTGCAACCGCCGGCTCCGCCGCGCGGCAATCCCGCGCGTTCGCCTCCAGAATCTCGCTTCCGGCGTCCTCGATCGCCTGTGCTGCCGCCATCAATATCTCCGTCCGGCATTCGGACGAAAGCCTGGCCAGCGCGCGGGCTGCGGATCTGGCACGCTGTGCCACCAGCGCCACGGCCGATGGCGATCCATCCATAGTTTCGTTCGTCATGGTTTATTCAAGAGCACGATGTTGTCGCGCGTCACCAGGACACAAGAACTTGCCGTCCCCCGCTTGCCGCCATCGTTTTCTTTCATTCCCAGCACCTTCGCCGCTTCGCTGCTGTCGCAGTTCGCAATCCCGCGGGCAAATTCGCGCCCAGCCCCATCCACAATACTCACAACATCCGCCGACGCAAAATGCGTTTCAATCCGCGTGATTCCTGAAGCCAGCAAACTCGCCTTGCCCTGCGTGAGCGCGCGGAACGCTCCCGGGTCCACCACCACGCGGCCGCGCACGTCCGCCGCATACGCAATCCATCGCCGCTTCCCTTTCATGCGCTTGACCGGCAGGAAGGCCGTGCCAATTGTTTCACCGGCAAAAATCCGATCCACTACGTTTTCCGTCTGCCCGTTCGCAATGACCGCCGTCCCCCCGCAATTCATGGCGATTCCCGCCGCCTCCAGCTTCGTCCGCATGCCGCCACGCCCGCTCGCGGAAGGCCCGGAAGCGAGCGCCTTGAGTTCCGGCGTGATTTCCTCCACCAGCGAAATGATTTTGAGTTTTCCATCCGCAGATTTTTGCTGCAACAAGCCGTCCACATTCGTCAGCAGCACCAGCGCTTCCGCCTCCAGCCCGCTCATGACCAGTGCCGCCAGCCGGTCGTTATCGCTGAACGCCGCCGTTCGCGTTTCCGGCGCGATGGATTCCAGCTCCGCCGTGGAAACCGTATCATTCTCATTGACGATGGGCAGCACGCCGAATCCCAGCAATTTCTCCATCGTCTGCCGAAGATTCGAATACCGCCGCCAGTTGGTGAAGTCTTCTTCCGTCAGAAGAACTTGCGCGATCTTGACACCCCAGGTTGAAAACAGATCCTTGTATGCATCCATCAGCAGGCTCTGGCCCACCGCGGCGCACGCCTGCTTGGTCACCATATCGCTCAGCCGCGAACGGTGCAGACCCAGCCAGCCTCGCCCCAGCCCGACGGCGCCCGACGAAACCAGCACGACTTGCCTGCCGCCCTTCATCAAGCTGGCGATGGAGCGAACGATCGGTTCCATCCAGGCCCTGCACAACTCGCCCTCGGTACCAGTCACCGTGCTTGTGCCGACCTTAATCACCAGCCGGCGTGCGGCCTTCAGGCGTTTCTCCCGCCCGGCCTCGGATTTTTCGTTTTCACGCATGCAAGGTCCCAAATGACGCAATCCAGCGTCACAAATTGCCGTTTACCGAAGGCGCGGACAGTAAGCCTTCTCCGAATACAGCTTCTCGCAAAGCGATGAACCACGGAAACTATTGTACAAAGGTTGCCGCCGGCCGGTCGCTGTTTCCGCCCGAGGATAGTTCCTGTTCTTGCGGCCGCGACGATTCCCGAGTTTCTGGTTGGCCGGGAACTCGACAATGCAATCCGGCGGAAGCTACCATTCGGTACCGGTGCCGGTGCCGTGCGGACTAACAACTGGCTGGCCTTCTTCGTGCAAACTCGTCTGCGCGGGAAGAATTCACGTACGCCGATGTCCCGCTCACCAGCAAGGAGTTCCGCTGCCTGCACCAGTTACCACCCGGAATCTCTGCTTCCCTCAAATACGTGCTCTACTCGCCCGCTTCCGTGATCGATCGCATGCTGTGGCCGGCCATTGAGGCGGCACAGATCCTGGCGAAAAAGTACGGCATCAGCACCTACGCCGCGCGCAAATTGTGAGTCGCCCGCCGGCCGCAAATCGTCAATAAGCAATCACCCATAGCGGCGAGACACCTAACGAAACAGTTGCGCGAAAGGGGAGTTGTGGAATAACCTTGTGCCACCGCGTTAGGTTGCTTCCTGAGTATTCTTCCCTGTCGAGAAATGGGTGTGGGAAGAGCTACAAGTGGGGATTGGAAGCGGCCAACGGAAAAGCTGCAATGCGTCCAACGAAGTCCGCCCAACGCAGCGAACGGTCCAGGGGTGGACACGTGAATCACCAAGGATCCGAGAGAGTCATTTTAGGGAGGAGCTGAGATGCGCAAGGTGTATCTGGGATTGGTCATGTGTGCCTTTTTGGCGTTGCCCCTCTGTGCCCAGCAAAAGAGCGGCGCGGCAGGCGACGAAACGAACGCCTCGGAGAAGGGCTCTGCCGCCAACAGCACCACGAGTAGCACCAACGCCGTGCCCTTCAAGCACGTTTTCGCATTGCCAGCAACGCCGCGCCCGACCCCATTTCCTGGTCCGGCAGCAGCGGCTCCAGACACGCGACCGCTGGGAACACTCGTACCCAAGTACGAAGTGGCCGTCACCTACGATTACGTCAATTTCAATCCGGGTTCGCCCTTCGCAGGATTCAATAATCACGGCGCGGCGGGTTCCTTCACCTATAACGCCTCGAAATGGCTGGGCTTGACTGCCGAAGTGGGCGGTTACCAGTTCGAGCGCAATCTTTTTCCGTTGACGGGAAACAATAACTCGGTGCAAGGAACCTTTACAAGTTACCTGTTTGGTCCGCGTGTCAATTTACGGAGATTCAACCGCTTCATCCCCTTTGCCGAATTTCTGGTTGGCGCCGCGAGCAGCAGTATTGAAATAACCGGAGGCAGCGATCAAAGTGCCTTTGCGCTGGCGGCGGGCGGTGGCATTGATTATGTGCTCTTCAAAAATGTGGCCTGGCGCGTCGGGCAATTCGACTATTTCATGACCAGTTTCTCCGGTTCGGCCCTTGCGGTAAGTTCGCGGCAGAACAACTTCCGCGCCGCGACCGGCGTGGTTTTGCGGTTCGGCATTCCCAATCCTCCGCCTCCTCCCAATCATCCCCCGGTCGCAGCCTGCACGGCGAACCCTTCGTCGGTCTTTGCCGGCTCGGGCGACACGGTTGCGGTGCACGTAAACGCCAGCGATCCGGATAACGATCCGCTGACCTATAGTTACTCGGCCACGGGCGGCACGGTGGATGGCACCGGCCCCGACGTGCGCTGGAATTCCTCGGGCGTAGCCGTCGGAACGTACACGGTCAACCTTAAGGTCGACGACGGCCGCGGTGGCACAGCCTCCTGCGCGGTGGACATTACCGTGGAACAGAAACCCAACCGTCCGCCAACCGCCACCTTGTCCATCGAGCGCAGCCCCATTCAGCCGGGTGAGCGCACCGGCGTCACCTGCAATGGCAGCGATCCGGACAACGATCCCCTGACGTATAGCTATGCCGCCACCGGTGGACAGATTGTTGGCAGCGGTTCGAACGTGCAGTTCGATTCCGCTGGCTTGCAGCCGGGGACTTACACCGTGACCTGCACCGTCAACGACGGACGCGGCGGCACCGCGGATGCCTCTGGCACCGTGGAAGTGAAGGAACCCCCGCAGATCAAACAACTGGAAGCTAAGCTGGCGCTTCACAGCATTTACTTCCCGACCGCGCTGCCCACGGTTGCGAAACCCGACGGCGGTTTGGAAGCCAGTCAAGCCGCCACGCTCGACTCTCTGGCGAGCGACTTCCTGCAATACCTCAAGTACCGGCCGGACGCGCACCTGACTCTCCAGGGCCACGCCGATGTTCGCGGGCCCAGGGAATACAACGTGAAACTCTCCGAACGCCGCGCGGAACGCGCCAAGAAATACCTCATTGATAAAGGCGTGCCCGCGGATCACCTCCAAACCCAGGCGTTTGGCTTCGAGAAGAACATGACGGACGAAGAGGTCAAGGCGCAAATCGCGGCGGATCCCGATCTGAGCCCAGACGAAAAGAAAAAGATACTGGCAAACCTGTTGACCGTGCGTTTGGCCAGCAACCGGCGCGTGGACATCACCCTGAGTACCACGGGTGAGCAATCCGTTCGCCGCTTCCCGTTCAATTCCCGGGATGCGTTGACGTTGCTCAGCAGGGGCACCAAGGAAAAGCGTAAGACGCCCGCTCCGGCCCCCAAGAAAAAGGCCACGCCGTAGCCTGGCCGTAGACGCTAGTCGCACTCGCCCGGAGCCGCTCTTGACTCCTGACGTGTAAACGCGGCGCAAGACTGCACGAGGTACCGAACGCGGACTCTTCGAGGAAGACTCGGAGAGTCCGCTTCTATTTCTGCCCGGACCCAGCCACTTCAGACGCTCTTTTTTTTCTGGCCTTGGAACTGCCGCAAGCTCCGAGCCCGGCCTCCCCTTGCACGCGACTGGACCAACTTTTCACCGGTCGCTTCCCGAAATGGAATTCGCGCTGGCCCATTTCTGCAAATCATTGGGGAGAAAGCGGCTATCGCGATGCACCGAGCCGGAAACCCTGGGCGAACTACAAACCCTTCCCAATTTGACTCTTGCATAATAGATACAAATATAGCTAATGTATTGAATTGTGAATACATCAGCCGGGCTTTCCTTAATTGGAACACAAAGTGCATGTTCTTCCGAAAGCGAGGTGCTCACTCGATGCAAGCAACTAGTGAAGGTCTGGCGGTAAGCCGCGAAGCCGTGCCCATGAGTATCCTCATTGTGGACGACGAACAAACCATCCGCGAAACCTGCTCGGCGGTGGCCGAGCAGTGCGGCATGAAGGCCACCGGCGTCTCCACCGCGGAAGAGGCCCTCGAGATTTTGGAACATTCCGCCGTGGATATTGTGCTTACGGATTTAAAGCTGCCGCAAACCAATGGGGTCGAGCTGCTGAAGCAGATCCACGATGGGCATCCCCAGGTATCCGTGGTGGTACTGACGCAGTACGGAACGATTGAATCCGCCGTGGAAGTCACGCGCATGGGCGCGGTCGACTACGTCACCAAGCCCTTTCGCATTGAAGAGCTGCGCTCCAGGCTGGAACGCGTGGCCCGCGCCGTCGAGTTGCAGCAGGAAAACCGTCTCTTGCGCGAACAGTTGCGCACGCGTCCCGGATTTGGCGGACTCATCGGCGTTTCCATGAAAATGCAGCGCGTCTACAAAATGATTGAAAAGGTCAGCCAGCATGAATATCCCGTGCTGATTCTCGGAGAGAGCGGGACGGGCAAGGAACTGGTGGCCAAGAGCGTTCATTTTTCCGGACCCCGCAAGGACCGCCCCTTCGCCCCCGTGGATTGCTCGGCGCTGGTGCCCACGCTGATCGAATCGGAGCTCTTCGGCTACGTCAAAGGCGCGTTCACCGGCGCTATGCAAGCCAAGCAGGGTCTGCTGGAAGCGGCCAAGGGTGGCACCCTCTTTCTCGACGAGATCGGCGACATGCCCGTGGACCTGCAAGCCAAACTGCTGCGTGCCTTGCAGGAGCGCGAGGTCAAACCGGTCGGCTCCACGGAGCGCCGCCAAATCAACGTGCGCGTCATTGCTGCCACCAATCGCGACTTGGATTCTGCCATCCGTGCCGGGACCTTCCGGCAGGACCTCTATTTCCGTTTGAACGTGGTGCAAGTCAAGCTGCCCCCTTTGCGCGACAGAAAGAGCGACATCCCCATTCTGGTCACCGCCTTTCTCGAGAAATTTTCCGAATCCAACGGCCCGGTGCGCACCATTTCCGATGATGCCATGCGGCGTCTCATCGCCTATGACTGGCCAGGAAACGTCCGGGAGCTGGAGAATGCCATTGAGCGCGCCGTGGCGCTGGGTTCCGGACCCATCGTGCATGTGGCAGACCTGCCATCGAACCTGCAATACTCGGCAAGCGAACGTGTGCCGGAGAAAGATGAAATCTTGCCGCTCGAAGAATTGGAGCGCCGCGCCATCCTCAGGACCCTGCGCGAAACCGGCGGCGACAAACTCTCCGCAGCCCGCATGCTGGGGATTGGCAAGACCACGCTTTACCGCAAATTGAAGCTCTACCACGTTGAGCACGCCGAGCCATAGAGCCCCGCGCGGTTCGAAATCGTAGTCGCCCACGCTTTGAACGTCTTTCTGCTTTAGCCCTGCCCTCGTTCTCCTTTTTTGACCTGCCTTTCCGCCACCACCGGACACTTCTCCGAGACGACTCGCTGCGTTTCTGCTGCGTGCTCCCTGAAACTTCTGAACGTTTGGACTCTCCAGTTACTGCCGTGCCCTCAGGTTCACTCTGGGAAGAACTCCGGACAAATTCTCGACATGGAATTCCGGCCCTCCTCGCGAAGTTGGAACCTCGGCCTAAGTGATTGATTCCGTGGATCAAATTGACTATCAACGATGGGCCTGATGATGCAAATGTCCTCGCCGGAGCCTCTCGTTTCTTTGCCGTTACGCTTCGCGGGCCGATACCGCGAAGGGGGCAAGAGGCGAACAATGGCCAAGGCAATGGCATGCGAGTTTGGGGGAAAAAACCAGAGCAGCGGGCGGGCGCGCTGAGCGTAGCGCAGGCAGCGGTAGCAGGCGCTTCCCGTGACGAGCTTTTGCGTGTGGCTCTGGCTACTCTCGTTCGAGAAGGAAAGGTGGATCGCATCGGTGTGTGGCTGGAAGCCGATTCGAATCCCGGCCGGCCTGACAAAGCGTTCGCAGGTTTTCAGGGACTGGTGTGGGATCGCGAAGACCGCGAGACGCCCAGGGAGTGGGCTCACATGAGCGTAGAAGCGCCTCTTCCGGAAGAAGCACTGCGGCGAGGAAAAAGCGTTGAACACGATCTGGATGCCATTCCGGAGTGGCCTATCATCGGACCGCTCGTGACACTTCGCCGCGTGCGGTGGACGCCGATCCAACGGAACGGACATCTGCAGGGCGTGATTCTCGCGGGGAGCCGGAACAACCATCTGGCGACGGCACGGCAAGCGATGGAAACAATTGCAGCGGAACTGGCGTTGAGCCTCGGTCTGCAGGAAGAACAGGAAACCGCACAGATTCGAACGGCCGACCTTACGTTTTCCCGCGGCGTCCTGAAATCCATCAGCGCCGGGAATTCCGCGGAATCAACGCTGACGAACCTGGTCGAGAGTTGCACCGGGATGCGGGCAGGGGACAGCAGCGCGGGTGCGGAGTTCGCCATGATCGGAATCGTGGAGCACGGCGCAGAGATCGGCGATCGAACCCAAGCCGCATTTCAATGGAAGAGTGGAGACGGGGCTTGGACCTCCGCGGCGGAAAGCGAGCCTGTGGCCGGAATCTGGCGCGGCGCGCTGCAAACCCGGCGGATGGCCGGGAATAAACCTCAGCATCCCGGGCAGTTTGGGAGGATCGCCAGGATCGTAGCGTTTCCTTTGGAGTTCGAAGGACAACTGCTGGGCGTCCTCGTCGCTGGACTTGGGCAGAGCGCAGTGTCCCTCGCGACGCTCGACCGCCTGGAACTGCGCGCGGAACTGGCGGCCGCCACTCTGTGGTGGAAAAAGCGCAACGACCTGGAAGCCAGGCAATCCGAGTGGCAGCAAGCGTTGCTGGACTCCAGCGGCGACGCGTCCTTCCTGCTGGATGAAAACGGGAGAGTTATGGCTTCCAACCGCGCGGCGACTGCGCTGATGAGTCAGACCTCGCGGATAGAGGAATTTCACGCGCCAGGCATGAGAGCACGGGAGCATTTTGCGGATCTCTTCCGCAACAGGGAACGTGTCCATATCGAGAAGCTGCTGCGCGCTTCATCGAGCGCCGCAGCAGGTTTGCACGGCGACAAAGAGCACGGGCCGCAAGCCGAGCTGCGCAACGGAGTCCGTGTGGAACTGCGGTTTGCCATTCCGGCTGCGGGGCAGCGCATCGCCCAGCTGCAAGAGCTGACAGGAACTCGCGCAACCGTGCGCGGAGAAGACCGTGCCGAGACGGAATTGCAAAATGTGCTGGAGTGGCTGGAAGAGGGCGTGGTGCTCTTCGATACGCAGCAGAACGTGCGCGCGATGAACACGCGATTCCAGCAGATCGCGGGCTTTTCCCCGGAAGAGTATGGAATGCTTCGAACGCTCGATGGTTTGATCGGCCGCCTTGAGGGCCAGGCGGTGCAGCCGGAACTCTTCGCCGTGCGCTGGCGCGAACTGGCGCGAGGAATCGAGGGCGGCGTGCGCGAAGAGCTGCACATGTCGCGCCCCTCGCCGCGCGTTCTGGAAAGGGCGGCGCGACCGGTGCTCGATGCCGCCGGGCGTCCGCTCGGGCGCGTGGAGGTTTACCGGGACCTGACGGCGCAGCGGATTTTTCAATCCAAACTGTTGCAGACGGAAAAGCTCGCGGCGCTCGGGCAGATGGTCAGTGGCATCGCGCATGAATTGAGCAACCCGCTGACCAGCATTCTGGGTTACGCGCAACGCCTGGTGGCGCGCCCGGATTCCTCCGGGCGCGCGCCGGAAGCGTTGCAGATTCTGCAGGAAGCGGAAAGGGCCACCGCCATCCTCCGCCAATTGCTGCTGAACGCCAGGGAAACGCTGCCGGAGCGCCGTTCCGTATCGCTGAATCACGTCGTGCTGCAGGCCATGGACCTCCAGAAGTTCGGCCTTGGCGCGGAAAAAATTGGCGTGGAGCTTGATCTGGATCCCGATCTCCCAGCCGTACACGGTGATGCCGGCCATCTGCAGCAGGTGCTGATGAATCTGGTGGGAAATGCGCGGCAAGCCATCGAGCAGCAGGGCCGTGAGGGAACGATTCGTTTGCGCACGAAGAAGGTGGGGGAACAACGCGTGCAACTGGAAGTCGAAGACAATGGCCCGGGAATCCCTCAAGCCATCCTGTCGCGGATTTTCGATCCATTTTTCACCACCAAGCCGGCGGGCGTCGGCACCGGGCTGGGCCTGGCGGTGGTGCTGAGCGTGGTGCGCGAGCATGGCGGACGGGTGCACGTTCTGCGCTCGCCGGAAGGCGGCGCGGTATTTCAAGTGGAGCTGCCGGCCGCCGCGGGAAGGATTCCGGAACAAGAAGCAATCGGGTCGACATTTCCGGAAACGGCCCCCGGCATCCTGGAAGCCGCGGGGAGCGCAGCGCGCGAAAAGCGTTCCGCGGCCCCGGTCTTGAAGGAAAGAGCGCGGCACGTTCTCGTCGTGGAGGACGAGCCGACGGTGGCGCGTCTGATCGCCGATGTTCTGGAGGACGAAGGATTGGCCGTGGATGTGCTGATGGATGGCCGCGATGCGCTGGAGCGCGCCGCGCGCGCGTCGTACGACCTGGTGATCTGTGACATGAAAATGCCCGGGCTGGACGGGCAGCATTTTTATAAATCGCTGGTCCGGGCGGGAAATCCGCTGCGCGAGCGTTTTCTGTTTGTAACCGGCGACATTGTCGCGGCGCAAACGCGCGAGTTCCTGGCAGGAAATCACTTGCCGCATGTCGCCAAGCCGTTCCGTGTCGAGGAGTTGACGGAAAAGGTGCGCGCCGTGCTGGCAAGTCAGGCGCCAGGCGAAGCAGTGGCACTGGCAGCCGAACGAAAAAATGAAGCGAGAAACGGATAGGGACATGCAAAACCGGGAACAAACCATACTGTTGGTGAGCGACGACGCCGCTCTGTGTGCCGCGGCGCGCCGCGAGTTCGAGACGAGGATCGCGGGGCTGCGGGTGGCGGCGGTGAACAATGTGGGAGCGGCCCGGCGCATCCTCGAGGATGACGCGCCCGCGGTGATCCTGTTGGAGGAGGCCTCCATCGCGGCCGAAGGCGACGGCCCGCGAGGACAAGTACCGCGGCTCGACGCGGTGGTAACTTCCCTGGCGGTCTACGCGCCGGTGGTGGTAATCGGAACGGCTGAGCAGCGCACCGAACTTTCCGCGCTGATTGCCGCGGGTGCTGCGGACTACGTTGCGCGGGATGGCGGCTGCTTGCCGGCAGCCATGGGCATGATCCAGCGGCGATTGCGGCAGGCGCAGAGAGTGGCGGACTGCACTCCGGAGCGCTTCAACGAAGGACTGGAAGATTTTGGGGAAGTTCTCCGCCACGAGTTGAACAATCCGCTGACCGGGATTCTGGGAAATGCGGAACTATTGCTCGCAGACATTCACCGGAAAAACGATGGGCGGCTTCCGAATGGCGGACAGCAGCGCGTGGAAACCATTGCTGCACTGGCGGTGCGCCTCCGCGAGACGGTGCGGCGGCTGAGCCAGGAGTGGGAATCGCGGCGCGATCCGGCGGGCTGAGGTCGCAGAACGAAGAAGAAAAAAATTAACACAGAGATCACGGAGAACACAGAGAACACAGAGAGCACAGAGAAGAAACAGAACAACGCGATTGCAGCGTCGTGCGAAGAGCACCAAGCAAAGTAACCAACATAAAGAGGTCGCGGAAGCGGCCTTTTTTTTGTGGAATCGGACTGAATATTAAGGTTCTGCGAATCATTTCGAAGCAGCGCTCGCATTGGAAGCCCCAGACGCGAAGAAGGCGAGGACGCGGCGGCGGAATTCTTCGGGCTGGAAGCCGAGCGCGGCGGTGTGGAAGGCGACAGGAACGCGCCAAAGTTGTTTGGGGCCGCGAGCGGCGGCGTAAATCATTTCCGCGTGGCGGCAGGGAAGGACAACATCGTTTTCGTCGCAGATCAGGAGAACGGGGAAGGGGCGGGCGGCGACGGCGTTCTGCGGAGAAACTTCCGCAACCGGAAAACCGGCAATCCTTTCGCCGCGGTAGAGCATGGCCCAGGCGCCGGGAGCGAAAAGCGTCTTGCCGAGCAAGGGATATTTTTGCAAGCCGGCGTAATCGTAAGAGGCTTCGCGGAGAGAGGCGAAGGGGGCTTCGGCGACGACGGCTTCGATGCGCGGATCGATGGCGGCGGATTGCAGGACAATTCCCGCGCCCATGGATTCGCCGAGGGCAAATATATGCAGAGGAGTTCCGGGAAGAGGTACGGGAGAATGAACCGGCGGTTGGGGATTGAAGTCCCCGGCTGGGACGAGTTTCCATTTGCCAGAGCGCATTTGCTCGTCCGCATAACGGCCGACTTCGGAGCGGATCAACTCGTCAATGATGGCTTTTGTGTCATTGCGTTCGAGCCAGCCGTAGGTGGCGATGGGTCCGCCGCTGGCGCCGTGGGCGCGGGCGTCCATCATGACAATGCTGTAGCCGGCGCGCAGGAGAAATTCCGACTGGCCAATGGCTCCCATGCGGTTGTCGGCCTGGCCGTGGAAGAGAAGAACCCAGTTGCCGTTGGGTTTTTTGGGCAGAACTTTCCAGCCGCGGAGAAGCACTCCATCCGGTGCCCGGACGTCGAAGTCCAGGCGAGTGGAACCGGTGACGGCGAGAGAGGCGTCGGCTTCGCGGATCAGATCCGGGGTCAGTTCGCGGCGGATGGGACGGAGGAACGCGGGGCCGGACATCCAGCCGACCACTGCGGCGAAGAGAGGCGGGAAAAGCAATAAAATCAGGGCGATACGAATGAGCCGGCGGCGCATGGGTTCCTCTTAGAGATACGTGTTGAGCACCGGCAGAGTTCGAACAAATCTTACAGGGGGCAGGGGCACCCCCTGTTTTTTGTAAGTGTTGATTCTAAATGGCTTATTCTTTACGTAAGTCTTTTATTTTCAACACTTAGGCTCTGTTGACATCCTCGGCACAGTTTTTGTTGGTAGCAGTCGACAAGAAAAGGCTTGCGGTGTTTTCTGATGAGGCAGGAGGGACGATGGCCGAGGTCGGACTCCTGCCCTTTGCTCGCGTGGCG
>Ga0210409_10001067_pt1 | contig 38322 bp, 38 predicted proteins | sample IncBWH17MmetaG_FD_161649 | JGI IMG/M metagenome (GOLD analysis project Ga0210409, IMG submission 161649) | Forest soil microbial communities from Barre Woods Harvard Forest LTER site, Petersham, Massachusetts, United States - Inc-BW-H-17-M | ecosystem: Environmental > Terrestrial > Soil >... | reverse complement strand
GAGTTTCGAACGATCTGGAAGCCGTTCCTAAGCGGGGAACGAGAACCTTGGCTCGTCTTCAGCAATGCTGCCTTTGTCGGCCGACCGGAAACTGGAATGCGTTACTACAATTCAGTGCGCGATTCTGCCGGCCAGATCTGGGACCACTACACCGGAGTGGGTGAAGTCTTGGCGGTGCACGATTTGGACCAGGTGTTCGGAATGCTTCATCATCGGATTCGGGTTAAGCGAGGCAGTCTGTTCTCATTGGATGATGTGAAGAATAATGACCTGATCTTCCTGGGCTCTCCCTCCGAAAATCTGACGTTGGGAGAAATTCCGAGTACCCAGGAGTTCATCTTCCAGCGTTTAGCAGAGGGACCGCGGAAGGGAGACTTGGCGATCGTCAATGTGCACCCCCAAGCAAATGAACCAGAGACTTTCCTTGCTAGCCCATCGACTTCGACGCTGTCTGAGGACTACGCAGTAATTGGGCTGATGCCAGGGCTAGATCCTGCTCGCTCTGTGATGATCTTTGCCGGTACCACTACGTTTGGCACGCAAGCCGCTGCCGAATATGTTTGCCGGCAAGATTCATTGCGGGACTTGTTGTCGCGGCTATCGATATCGAGCACCGGAGAAGTACAACCCTTCGAAGCCTTGCTCCACGTCAAGGTAACCCATGGAGTTCCAGTTGAGACGCAGCTATTGGCCGTGCGTGAGAGAACTCACTGAATTATGAGTATCCCGATTTCGGAGCAAGGATGTTGGGGCTGATGACGATGCAAATACAAAAACGAAAAGGCTGGAGGCGCGGGTCGGAATCGAACCGACGTATAAAGGTTTTGCAGACCTCTCCCTTACCACTTGGGTACCGCGCCAAATTGAAGATTACTGTGTGTTACTTTCTGGCCATTGCACAATAGACCTCTATACACTATGCTGCTCGACATCGACACGTTGCAGCTCATCAAGAACAACCGCCTACCACGCAAGCAAAAAGGGCAGCGCATAGAGACGGACACGGCTTTCTTCCTGCGATATTACACAACGGAAGATGGGGCGCGCAAACAAAAGGCCGTCAAGCTCGCGGACAAGTCGGACCTCTACCGCTCCTGGGCGGATGTCGAGCCGCTCATCGCGAGAGTGATGGAGGGCGTCAACGCGCAAACACAGGTCATCACGGGGCAGCAAACGCTCTCGGAATTTATCGAGAAGCACTACCTCCCGTGGTGCCGCGACAACAAAGCCGCTCCGACTGCGAACAGCTACGCACGCATGTGGGAGCGGTACTGGAAGGTTCACGTCGGCAGCATTTCGCTGACGAACTTGCATACCGCGCAAGTGACTGCTGTCCTAACCCACCACGCTAAGGCTGGCAAGGGTGCCCGGTCACTCTCTCACATCAAGTGGATGCTGTCTGGTGTCTACGTCTACGCCATCTCATCAGGCATCGTTCCTGTCAATCCTGTTCCTGATGCCAAGTGGCTGGTCAAGGTCGCACGTCCCGAGAAACAGGCGGAATACTCGCTCGATGAGGTTCTCGCCATGCTGCGTATTCTTGAGCCGCTAGACCTTAGGGCAGCCGTGGCCGTAGCGTTAACATACTTCGCAGCGTTGCGACCGGCCGAAGCGCGAGGTTTGCATTGGGCGGACTACACCGGCGAACAGCTGCATGTGCGGCGTACTGTGTGGCGGAATCGCGTAGGCGAGACTAAGACCGAGGGCAGCGCTGCGAGTGTGCCAGTGATTGAACCCTTGCGCGGCTTGCTGGAAAAACTGAGGGCGCAATCTGCAGATGGATACATCCTTCAAAGCAGCATGGGCAAACCCCTCTCGCTAGATTCTCTTAACACGAGGGTTATTGCACCAGCCATGCAGAAGGCGGGATTGCGCTGGCACGGATATTACGCAGGACGGCGCGGCATCAGTTCTCTTCTGACCGACACCAGCAAGAACATCCTCAATGCCACAGGCATCCTGCGGCACTCAAACTCGGGCACCACGGCTCGTCATTACACCCAACCTCAAAAAAGCTCGATGGAAGCCGCGATGAAAACTATTGAGGAAATGGCGACGAAGCCGGAGACGATTCAATGAACTGCGGCTGCGCTTGCGATTGTGATATGCCGAACGTCACGCCTCCCGGTCCATACTCTTCCGTCTCTTGTCCAGACATTGACGAGATTTTACGGCAGATCGAAGCCGGGATGCACGATCCGTTTCCGCCGTGCGGGAGAACCAAAGCGTGTGTTATGGCGGGCGGCTGTGAGAAGTGCCAGCTATGAACTGCGATTGCAATTTGCCCGACTACTACTGCCTAGAGCACAAGTCTCGGCACGCGGATTGCCCCGACGTGGATCACCTAGACTTCGCGCTGATACCTCCAGACGCTATCAAGGCCGCAAACCCGTCCGAATCCCGCAGCTGATTTTCATCTCTGTTCCGTTCCTCGCCTTATGATCCTGGGAAGCTTTGGATGCGGAGGCATCCACTCAGTCACACACTTGCCATGTTCTGGATGGATCTTCAGGAGTTTGAGGACGCCGTCTAGTCCGACATCTTGTCCCTGCATCACGCACAAGAGCTTTTCCTTGTCCGGTCCGTCCGGCATCTGTTCGCATTCTTGTCGGACCTTCGCGGTTAGTTTCCTGACGGTGTCGATCGAGCACATGACGTAATCAAGCTCGATAAGCATTAGGTGGCCTCCCGGGAGGGGTTATCAATTAAGACTTCTGAGGGCGCAGTCTGACCGGAAAGCGGAAGGTGTAGTCGGAGTGTTCGGCTTCGAAACCGCCATACATTGCCTTTTGAAATTCTGCTTCTTCTGCATCCGTCAAGGCGCGTAACTCCTCATTCTCGACGGCGATGACGTAGCCTCCGGCCGGTGATATGCAGGCTGTGGCGGCGACCACGGTCCGGTGTTTGTGGGAACAGCCAATGATGCATGAGCTGTCGGTAAAGGCCGCGAAGTAGTAGATGCCTTTCATGTTGTTCACCGTCTCAGACTGCGAATCCTCTGTCTCATCAGTGATACAAGCTAGTGATACAGGGGCAAATCGGTAACCACAACGTAACCGCAGTGAACATCCAGGCATGCCCTTTGGTAACCAAACATTCGCGGGCCATTTCATTTCTCATCGGAGGTTAGTCTTTCCGGGGAGTTAAAAAAGTGTTAGTCCGTCTTCAGCGGGCCTAGATCGTCGGTGCCCACGGCCTTGATTAGCAGCCGGAGTTTCTCCGACATGGCCAGCACGGCCACATACCTGTTTAGCTGGTCTTTGCCTGGTCATTCCCACTATCGCGGCCGTCTAGCATCGTCAGGTGCTGGCCTTCGTCGCGCTCTAGTCTTTGCAGCTCATTTAGTACGTCGTCGGACGTAATCTCTCGCGGTGCAAGGGTGGCGGTCGTCTTTCGCACAGAAGCCATGAGATGCGAACTCCGAGTGGGCTGATGGCTCCAATCGCCTCTGCGGTTGCGGTCTTAGCACCGGCGTAACAAGCGTCGCGTCCCAACGTCGCGTCACAATACCGAGATATGGAGTTTCCCACCAAACATTGGATCGCGCTGCTGATTTTGTGCGGACTCGCTTCTTACCCATCGGCGGCGCAGCGGAAGATTCAGAAGCAGCCAACGGACGAGAATGTTAGTGGAAACGAAGTTCGGGTTGCCTCTCACACATTGACCCCAGATGACGGCCTAGCAGTCATTGCCGCCGCGCTCGACTCCAGCGTTCACCTTCGTGCCAAGCGTGATTGTTCTCATCTCGTACACGCAATCTATGATCGAGCTGGTTTTCCCTACAGCTACGTAGACTCTTCCGATCTCTACGTCGGAACCCCGGATTTTGAGCGAGTGGTTCATCCACAACCTGGGGATCTGGTTGTTTGGCCTGGGCACGTTGGGATCGTGATCAATCCTTCAGAGAAGGTCTTCTTCAGCGCAATGCACTCTGGACCAGGCATCGACGCTTTTGATGCGCCTTATTGGAAGCGGCGAGACCCAGCCCGCTTTTACCGTTACGTCAAACGCGGTCCTGTGCAGAATGCTAGGAACGCCCGAGATCGCATACTACTAACGCATCAGAGCAAGTAGCTGCCGGACAAGACCCGGAAAATTCGCCACGCAATGGAGAGCGATCGTTGTCCGCAAATCGGAGGCTATGCAGAGTAACCAGAAGCGTACAAGCCCTTCCGTAATCTCTCATCCTGGTCGGACCGGGAACATACTCGCTAAAGTCATGACGTGCCTCCCCCAAACGTTACCGGCTTGCCGCGCTCCGCGAATACGTCTTACGGAATTTACTCCCGCCGTTCTTCGCTTGCAGGACAATGGCTGCACCACGGGTAGCCTGGAAATTATTTCGTCCACGGGCGGATTGCTCTGCTTGTCGAAACCGTTGAATCGTGGTTCTCGCATCAAGCTGATGTTTCTAATCGATAATGGACCGGTGCTTGGCGCAGCCGAAATGTTGAGTCCTGTTTCCTGGACGCGGCAGCCATTTCGTTTTGTCGCGCTCGCTTACGGCGATCAGCGCAGACTGCGAGCCGCAGTCCAGTCGTCCTTGGGTCTGAACCCTGGTGAGCGAGGCTGGATCGAGAACTACAGAGCAATGCTAGTTCATCGGAATCCTCCGCGACGAGGAGTCTTCCGGGTCGTTCTTGAGACTCTCACCCTCCTCACACTTTGTTTGGGAAGTGCCATGTACAACAGCAGGTCGTTCTGCCGGTTTCCATGGTGGTACTCAATGGGATGTCTAGGATGGTGGTGCCTAGACGCGCGACAGAAATGAATTGCTGTGTTCGACGGTGCGCCACAGGAAAGTGCAGCCAAGCGGGTAGAGGGAGCGATGTCAGATTTAAACGAGGTGCAAAACCCCACATTCTATCGAGTCCGAATCAAAGACGGCCACAACGCTGTCGGGTTAGTGGTAAGTGCGGCGGGCAAGCGCTGCATCCCATCAACCCAGTTTTGGCTTACCGTCGATGCCTGTGCCGCCTATCGCTTCCCGCATAATGCCGCGCTGATCGCGCAGGTACGCCTTGGGAATGTGGGGTTCACCACGGTGTTAGAGGAAATTCAGGATTAGTTCGCCAAGGATTGACTTGCCACCCCTCCAACGCGCCTTTCTGCGCATAAAATTCCGATTTGCTTCGCTTTGATTCGGCGTGCCTGCTCTTCAGATAGCGATTTGGTCTTCTGTGACAAAACCGAGTTTTACATCCAAGCTTGCTCGGCAACAGATTGCAACTCGCCTTACGCAGCGCAGCAAACGTGAAGTAAAAGATAGCGATGTACCCGACGTTAACCAGCCGAAACCAGAACACGTCTGCTCCGAGTGCGGAGTCAAGATTTCGCGTGGAACAAAGCTCTGCTTGAATTGCGCGAAGCAGGCGACGCGTAAGAACTTTCGCGCAGGCCGCAAGAGCGCACAGCAACCGGACTCCCTTGCGAAACGGTCAGCGACGCAACGACAGCACAAGCAGGCTATTCGACATTGGAAACCCTCAGACCTACCCGGTTGGCTCACCCGCGATGTGTATGAGATTGAGGAGCGCCGCGTGCCAAGCAAGAAGGAAAACGTAACCACTGCGTCTAGGACACCCAGGGGAATATCAATCTCTTTCCAGAGTCTGCCCTGGCGGTCGAAGAGTTTCACTTTCCGCTTGGTTGTGAGCAACTTCTTTGCAGTCTCCAGAAAAATCTCCTCTGACGTTTTCAGGCGTGACATTGAAGCACTTTGATTGGATCGTCGCCGGACCCGCCTGCGTGCATGATCGCCGAGTCCGCGGCGAACTGCTAGATGGGACACGCGAACGACAGCTCATGCCCATCCGGATCGAGCACGTGGAATACCGTTCGCCCCATGTCGCGTCTTGCGGACTTCCCGGCTGAAATCCTTTTTCGCAAAGGTAGGCCCAAAATTCATCCCACATCCGCGACATGGAAGATGAGCCGACCCCAACCACTCACGGGAGACCTTGCTCCAATTTAGAATGGTGGAATCTGCATTTTTTGGCACCAAGCGTAACCAACCTGGGCACAGAGTGCATCAAACACAAATTTGTAGGTCACGGTTTACTTACGGTTTACTTACGGTTTGCCTCGCGATTTTACTTATAAATATATACTCACTATTGGACACTGAATGACTGGCGGAATGATTTACGGAACCTTCCAGAGAGCGATCTCTTCCCATGTCATCTCCGCTTTTGCCCCGATGTCATAGACTTTATAGCAATGGTCTTGACCGTCAGTCATCGTGCCGACATATTTCGGGCTCTGGTCGCCCTGACTACTCCGACTACTGAAGAGGTTTGGCCCGTGGTGCTTCCTCAGTCTTCCGTCCGATGCGCCACCCGGTTCGGGTGACTGCGGAAATATGTGTTCTATTGTGTCGGACGCACTTCTTTCTTGCCAAATTGCTTCCCTGATTTCCTTGTTGATTTGGACGCGGCCGATTTCGCAAGGTGTTCTTCATAGTGCCATAGGATGTAACGAGTCTCGTCGGCGTCATCGTAACAGTTCGTGTTTTCAAGACCTTCTTTCACCGCGCTGTCGATAGAATATTTTTTCCAAGCTGCCGAAGAGAGTTCATGATTTCGCTATAGAGATCCGCCTGGGCGATGAGTTCCTAGTTCTGTGCTCCCCGCTTGACAGCCCGTTCCAGCGTATGGTCCAGCGCCGCTTTGGCCTTCTCATATTCCGCTTGCGAGATGCGACCTTGCTTATGTTCGACTTCGAGCTGGAATATCTCCTCTTTCAACGCTCCGAACAGCAATCCAGTCCGCTCCTTGGTTGCCGGTGTGGCCGCGAGCGCGGTCCGGTGTACTTCCACATCGGGCGGAACGGAAACGCGACCCGCCGCGGTTTTCGAACGGCCAGCAACGTAAATCGCCCCGACGATCAAAGCGATTGCAATGCCACCCAAAATGTACCAGCGGTTCTTCTCCAGTGGATCGGGAGCATCACTCGGAGGGCCGAGTCCGCCGCCGGGACGAGAGTCGCGTCCTGCCGGCGTAGCGCCCCCGGCTGTTGCACTTGCTCCGGCTTGTTGTTCTCCATTCGCACTTTCGCTTAGCGTGCCGGTGCCTGAAATCTTGAACGCGAGGGGCTGGCCGGCCTGCATGTTGGAAACAATCTGGATTCCAGCATCAGAACGGTTCGGGTCTTGCATAGACTGATAACCGCTGCCCCCACTCGCCGTGAACTGCATGGTTTGTGGCAGCATGACGACGAAGTGTTGCGCTGCGTACAGCGCATGCGGATCGATGCTCGCCTCCCCGCTGTATGGCAGGTGAAAAGCCACCTGGAACTGGGTTTCGCCGGGCCGCAGCGGGAACACAAATGCGTAGCGGTTCTTTTCTTTCTGAGGTACCGGGGCGGAGTTGATGGGCTGACCGCCCGCCGTCTTGGCCATCCCGGAATCAATTTGCGCGCCATCGGGCAGGTAAAACTCAAAGTTCTGGTCGTTCATCTGGGTGCGCGGCGGACTGGAGGAATTATTCACCGAAAAAAGCCGGACTCCATGCAGCTCATTATCTTGGGCCTGAAAACGCATGACGTCCGCTGTGACGCTCAACGCGTCAATTTTCTTGGACACGTCGTAAACTTCCACCTCGACCGACGTGGTTCCTGGAGGCGCCAGGCGGTGGTAGGTAACGCCCTGGTGAATGGCCCTGATCACATGCGGCGTGCCGGCTTCGTTGAGCTTGATGCTAAAGTTGCCCTTGGCATCGGTCTTGGTACGACCGCTTTCTTCCATGCCCTGGCCAAGGCTGAGGAGGACAACCTCGTCTCCTCCGGCGGGTTGGTTGGTCGTGCTGTTCTTGACAATGCCGGTGAGGACTTCGGCGGAGGCGAAGAGGCTCCCCGAGAGCATCAAAACTGCGATGTAGGTAAGAAGCGATCTCAAACTCGGGCTCCTTCCGTGTTGGCCCCAGCGAATTGCTGCTTGGAGAGCGAGGCCTGTCCTGCCTCGTTGCTTGCCTCCAATGTCAGGTCGAGCATTCCGAACTGGACGCCGATTTTCTTGAGAAAGTCATTGGGCGGAATGCCGCCGGCAAAGATCCAGACAAAATCGTTAGGAATCTCCTGCGACTGGCCGTCGACATCGAGGAGAACTGTATCCGGCTTAAACTCCACCGGGCTCGATTGAAATAACACCTTGACCTTCTCGGCCCGGATGCAGTCTTCCATGCGCTTTGCGTTCCGTTCTTTAATGCGGTTGAAGCGCTCTTGCCGATACGACAGCGTAACCTGGTTGCCGCTTTGGTGTGCGAGGCCCATGGCTGCTTCTATCGCGCTGTCGCCTCCACCTACAACGAGTATTTTCTTGTTGACGTAATGATCTGCCTCGATCAGACGGTACATGACTTTCGGAAGTTCCTCACCCTTGACTCCGAGTTTCCGCGGCGTGCCGGTGCGGCCAAGCGCCAGTATCGCGGCGTTCGAACGATACTGGTTATTGGCGGTGTCGATGGTGAAAATACCGTCCATCCCCTTCTTGATGTCCTCTACCTTCTCGCCGGTACATACGTTGAAGTCCGCACGGTTCAAAACCATGTTCCAGAAGGCGAGAAGATCTTCTTTGGAGAGCTCTGTCTTCTTAAACTTTCCGTACATGGGAAATTCTACGGGACTGGTCATCACCAGTTTCTGTCGTGGATATTTCGCCACAGTGCCACCAATCTCATCCCGCTCCAGGGTGATGTAATTGAGCTTCTTTTCAATGGCTCGCAGCGAGGCACTGATCCCGGCGGGGCCGGCTCCAATGATCAATACATCGTAAACCCCGGGGATCGATCTGGCAGATCCCATGGCTGCGACTCGCTTCGCGATGGTATCGATGCAGTCGCGCCCCTGATTGACCGCATTCTTGATCAAGGCCAGCCCACCAAGTTCTCCAACGATAAACAAATTCGGGATACTGGTCTCATGTTCGGGCGTCAGGCGGGGCATGTCAGCACCCATGCTCGGGTTGGCCATCACCATCGTGATGGCACCCACCGGACAAGCCTCGGCACACAAGCTGTGACCGATGCACTTATATCCGTTAACAATGACTGCCTTACCCGCTATCATGGCCAGTACGTCACCCTCTGGACAGACCGTCGTGCAAGTCCCACACCCGATGCAGCTGGCGGTGTCAATATTCGGATGCTGTGCTCGGGGTCCCTCGGAAAATAACTTCCCCTTTTCCGCTGCCTGCCGCGCCCGCTCGTCCCTTGTCTTCAAACGCTTCATGTAGCCGAGCACAAAGAACATTGTGACCAAGACGGCGATGATGAAGGCGATGAGTGTATCCATCACAATATCCTCAGAAGAACCCCATCATCATTACGACCAGGATATGAATGACCGCCAGCAGCGCAAAGGTATAACTGAACGGTTTGTGGACCACGTGCCATAAGTGGAAGACCTGCTGCGCGCGCGCCAGAAAGAGACCTCGTTTGGCGGTGGCGGCTTCCTCCCTCGCGGCGGTGATCGCTTTTTCCAGAGTGCGGTGCCGGGTGGACAGCAGTCCCCCCATGGTGGTGAGACTCTCACGGGGACTCAAAGTATGACGCCGCAGCTTTGCCACCAGGAAATAGCGCGCAAGATCCAACGCCATCATGTATCCCAAAGCGAAGACAATGGAGAGTCTCGCCACGCGCTCCGGGCTGGGGAAGTTAAGAAGCGCGCGTAGATCTGCTTGAGGCAACAGGTTTTGCTGCGCCAGTTGCTGGGCCAGCTTATCCTGCACGTCTTGCAGCTCTTTCATCGAGAGCTCGGCTGCGTTTAAGCCGCGGGGTATTTGCGCGAACAGATAGCGACCGATCATACCGCTCAACGACACCGCCATCATGATCCAAAAGGCCATGCCGGCGAACCCGCGAAATTTGAAAGCGGAATGGAATGCAATGACAAACGGAGCGGAGAGTCCTAACAGGACATGAATATCCAGCCAGTGTCTGGAATTGCCTTGCCGCGAAAGCCAGGGTGAAATCTTGCGCAGGGGATAAAGAAAGATGGCGAAAAACATCGCCATTCCTAGAAACCCGAGTTTCACGCCGATTGTTCCGCTGGGCTTCAGCAGGACGTGTTTGGAGGAAAATGGGCGCTCCGCGTTGCTGAGTGTGTAGTAGTCAAAACCGTAAACGACGAGGCTCGCGATCAGCGCCACAGCTAGTACGTACCCACAAACGAGCTGAAGGCGATGCGCCCGGTCTGCGTTCTTTTCGACGGGTGCGACAGCAGTTGCGAGAGTTGCATTTGTGCTCATTGATTTACCACCTGCTCCTCGGTGCTCACCGAGAAGCGTCTGTAGTCGGTGAACACATGTGTGTTGCGCCAGTGCTGGCGCTCAGTCTCTACTTCGACCTGGGCGTCGGCGGGAAACCAGTAGGTTTCTTTGACACCCCGAAACACGACGGGTGCATAGTTCACTGCTGAGTACATTGTCTTCAGGCCCACGTCTTCCATACGATTGCCGATGTCCGCGTCAATCCGGGCAATCGCCCCGGTCTCGGGATCAATCCACGCAGTCCCGGAGAGGGGTAGGGGATATTCCCGCCCTCTTAAGGCCAGCACCGCGGGTGACCGCCTGCCGCGAACATACTGAAAGCTGATTTTGTCGATCTTGTGGCCACCGGTCACCTCCAGTTCACCTGCGGTAAATTGAAAGCTTCCGGCATAATACGGATGGAAAATCAGGAAAAGAGTGGCAAACCCGTTGGTTATAAGTAGCGATGTGTTTTTCTTGTCTGCTTTTGCTTCGTGCAGCGGAAGCCTGGACTCATTCAGGCTCAATTCGCCACCAGCATTGGTGAGAATCACCAGGTAGTCGTAGGTGGATTGGGCATCACGCTCCACCTTCCCATTTTCTGCCAGCTTCTGCTGCCGCACCTGCTCGGTACATTTGACGTCAGAGAACTGCTCCACCAAGCCAGAAACCCGAAGGCTGGCGCGTGCAAGCACTTCCTCCAGGCTACTGCCCGCAGAGCTGGGGAAACTGCCAAGACAGACGCCTGCCAAGGCAGCGACTTGAAAGCATCGGCGCATCCAGTTTCCGCAATGTGGGGTAGACATCATTGATGTTTTCGCCTCGAATCGAACCGGTAGCCCAGTGTGAACATCCACTGATCGTAGTTCAGCGACTGCCCTCGATTGATCGTGAAGCCTCCCTGAAGGAAATAATGCGGCCCCAGCGAGGTCTCAAAATTCGTCGTCGCAAACCGAGTGCGATTGTTCGAGGTCAGCGTGGAAATGAAATTCTGGTCACCGAGGAGGAGCTCCAGGCGCATGTTGTCATTCAGGTTTTTTGACAGCGACAACGAACGGTACGAACCGTCAGCGAACGAACTGTTGAAGCGTGAGTAGTGAACATCAGCGCGGAGTCCCAGCCACGGAAGGCGACCAAAGGTTACGCCATACAATTGATTCAGAGACTTTTTCGTATCTCCCGTACGATTGCTGCGGCCGAGATCCGCGTACACAAAGATCTGCTTTGCCACTTCGATCCTCGCGCCCGCGCTGAACCCCTGGAAAAGGTACTTGTCCAGTAGTCCCGTTCCGATGAGGGCGGGATCGAAAGTCGGAATGTCGCGGAAGAAAGTCTGGTTGAAATCGAGTTCGACCCTGGGGTGGGCCTGCCAACGGATGGTGAAAAAATTCCGGCTGATTCCTGGCCCAGGTGCAGGGACCACAGGATTTCCGCGAGGACTGTCGCCTTGCAGGGAATCGTAAATCGAGACGTAGCGTTTGTACGACAGCGAATTGTCAAAGAAAACAAAAGGCCGGTCGATCTGCCATTTCACCGCACTGACTCCCAAGCCTGAAGTGCTGGTGTAGTGGAACGCGTCGTAGCTTCCGCCTTCAAAGTTGATGAAGGCGCCGGCAATGCGCCGGTCGATATTGAAATCCCACGAGGTGGGATCGGGAGTGGAACCCCCGAAAATACCTGCGGTCATCCCTCGCGGGAGGCGGCGCCCGAAATAACCACCATCAATCGTCTCCAGACTGGGCGCCCAGGGAAGATAGAGACGGCCGAATCCTGCGACCCACGGAGAGTTGGGGTTGTCATAAAACATGCCCAGGTGATAGGTGCGGTTGATCAAGTCCTGCAATGTGGGTTGTGTGGAAGAGGATTGTGAAGTTAGCCGGCCGCGCCAATACCCAGTCAGGTTCCAGTAAGTCCCGTTGATGCGTGTGATGTCCGCACGTAAGACCAGACCAAGATTTGAACTGGTCAGCCCTGCAGTGCCGTGACTCACCGTACCGAGGTAGTCGAACCCGATTCGCCCCGAGGCTCGATTCACTGCAGGCGACGGAGGCCTTGGTATTTCCGCTCGAACTTCCTCGTCTAGTGGATCGCCTGCGCTGAAGGCTACCACCACGGGATACTGACGCGTAGCACTCAACGTCCGCTGCTGCACCAGTGCCTGGGAGTCGTCCGAAGAAAGATACGCCAGATCCCCTGGTTTTACCGGACGTTTAGCTCCATGCACATCGGTGGCAGCGGAAGTTTCCGCAATCGCGGTGACTTCCAGTTCGGCAACCACGCGAGGATCCTTTGGATCAGCGGTAGCGCCCCGCTGTGCAGGCAAGGCAGTGTCTTTGATTTCCAGCTTCATGCTTTCCGCCAGCCCTGAGCTGCGGCCTCCGTCCAGATACGCCACTCCTTCGACAACGTATTTCACTTTAAACACGGTGCGCAGGCTCGGGTCGAGTGCCTGAAGTGCTGTCGCAGAATCGCTTACCTGCGGGGATGCAGCGGTCCCAGCCGGCTTTGCTGGGGGTTGTGAAGCATCGTCGCCTTCGGACCCTGTCGAGGCCGTGGCTCCACGGATTGGAGTTTGGCTCACTGGAATCGCCTCCCCAATCGCAGGTTGCCCGGCCAAACGTTGGGGAGAAATTGAGCCAGGAGCCGACCTCTGCGAGGCAACTGCCCGGGTAGGTCCGGCCGAGTCCTCTTTGATGGGCTTGTGAGCCTCCGCCGTTTGGTCCGGGGGCGGAGACACGGAGGCAGAGGACGAACCATTACCAGTTGCCATAGCGGCTGCTGTCTCCACCCGCTGCTTCGACAGACTAAGAGGAGGCGCCGATCCGGCTGAAAAAGGAGGAATAGGTGATAGTGAACTAGCGCCCACTGCTGGCAGCTGATTCTCTGGGCGCCGGTGGAAAATTCCGGGTAGTTTGCCGGAGGCAGCTGCCGGTGGCGCCTCTCGTTGCGCACCAGAGCCTGCGGGTGGAGTGAGCGTCAAGATCATCTTGTTACCGTCCCATCGCAGCGCACACGGCTGTGGCCGATCCAGGTCTATCACTACCCGCGTACTCGGCGGGTTCAAGGTATGCATGCCGACACGCACGGCGCGTACGCCCTGAACATTCACGCGAAGGTGTTGCCACTTCGTGCCCACGCTGGTGTTCGGCAGATCCAATACCATACGAGTCGGAGAAGTCGCGGTCCGGAGAGAGGGGTGCACCGGCGCACTGACCAGAAGCTCCACCTGCAGTGAGCCACCTTGCAGAGCCAGGTTCACGTCGCGCACTTCCACTGAATCAGTTCGTGTACTTTGTCCCTCAGCACATGAAACTAATAGCAGAACGGCCGCGAATTGTAGCTTCATCGCATTCATTCGATATCGTCATCTGGCACGTGGCTGCCAAACCTGTCTCTCCGCTCTTATCCGCCGCCTTGCCCCGATGGGTGGCACTGGTAGCAATTGGGACTGTTGTAGACGTAATTCCTCACGCCCTGATGGTTCTGGTCAGTTTGGGTCTTCGTGTGACAACCGGTACACGAGAAGACGCTGTAGTCCGACGGGTTTGTGTGACAGGTAGCGCACAGGCCGTTGGCACCACCGTGGCTGGTAGGGAACCAGGTGTGGTTAAAAGTGGCACCCGTCCAAGCCGTCGTGGTGTGGCACGTCTGGCAAGTGGTGGGGAATCCTGCAGCCGTGTGGTTCGGGTTCGTCGTATTCTGATAGTCCGTCTTGTGACAGGAGTAGCAGTCGGTGGGAACCGTAGTGTAGTTGTTGTTCACGTGGCAGTTGGCGCAGGGCACTGTGGTATGCGCGCCCGTCAGCGGGAAAGGCGTGTTGTTGTGATTGAACGAGGCGGGAATCCACGCGGTCGTGGTGTGGCACAAGTCGCATTGCTGCGGGAATCCGACTTGCACGTGCTTCGGGTTAGTCGTGCTCTGAAACTCTTTCAGATGGCAAGTAACGCAGGCCGTGCTATTCAGACTGTAGTTTCCGCTGATGTGGCACTGCGAACACTGCAGGGGAACATGGGCGCCGGTCAGGGCAAAGCCGGTGGATGCGTGGTTGAACTTGCCATCCACCCAAAGCACCGTGTCATGGCAGCTTTCGCAAGTGGTGGGGAATCCAGCTGCCACGTGGTTCACGGGGCTGAGAGCGTTGTTGTAGTCTTTCTGGTGGCATGAGAGGCAAGCAGTGCTGGTTAGATTGTAGTTATTGTTGACGTGGCAGTCCGTGCACTGTCGCGGCGGAACCGTGTGTGATCCGGTCAGCGGGAAACCGGTGCTATTGTGGTTGAAGATGGCGTTGAGCCACGTCGAAGTGTTGTGGCACGAGTCGCAGGTCTGCGGGAAATTTGCGGTTACATGGTTCGGATTCGTCGTGCCCTTGTAGTCTGGCAGGTGGCAGGTCACGCAGGCTGTGCTAGTCAAGCTGTAGTTGTTATTCACGTGACAATCTGTGCAATGCCTCGGCGGCACCGTATGCATGCCGGTTAGGGTGAAACCGGTGGTCGAGTGATCGAACTTGCCATCAGTCCAGATCACTGTGTCGTGGCAGCTTGCGCACGTGGTGGGGAAACCTGCGTGCGGCACTGGAGTGGTTGCGTTGTTATAGTCGGTCTGGTGGCAACTGATGCAGGTCGTGTTGGTGATGTTGTAGTTGTTGTTGATGTGGCAATCAGTGCACTGGCGGGGTGGAGCGTTGTGTGACCCTGTCAAAGGAAATCCCGACTTGGAGTGATCAAACCTCGCCGGCTGCCAGCCCGCAGTGTTGTGGCAGAGTTCGCAGGTCTGCGCGAAACCAGCTTGTACGTGGTTCGGATTGGTCGTGTTCTGGAAGTCCTTCTGGTGACACGAAATGCAAGTGATACTGGTCAGGTTGTAGTTATTGTTGACGTGGCAGTCGCTACACTGACGCGGCGGAACCGTGTGCGCTCCGGTTAGAGGGAAGTTCACCATTGAATGGTTGAACGAGGCCGGAGACCACGCCACTACGGTGTGGCACTCCGCGCAGTTCTGGGGGAAGGTCGCTGCTACATGGTTGGGGTTGGTTGTGCCCTGAAAATCCTTGAGATGGCAAGTGATGCAGGTCGTGCTGGTTAGGTTGTAGTTGTTGTTGATGTGGCAGTCCGCGCATTGCCGGGGAGGAACGGCGTGAGCGCCACTCAACGGGAACCCCACCGACGAGTGATCGAACCTGGCACTAAGCCAGTTGTCGGTGCCGTGGCACTGCTCACACGTGGTCGAGAACTTTCCCGCGACGTGGTTCGGGTTCTTCGTTGCTTGATATTCGGCGGAGTGGCAGGAATAGCAGTCCGTAGGCATGGTCTTAAATTTGCTGTTGGCAGCGCCCTTGTGGCAGCTGTCGCAGTCCACCGCAGCATGGGCACCCGTCAGCGGGAAGCGGTTGTTGTGCTGTTGGATCTGCTGGATCGAAACCTGCCATCCCCGCACCGTGTGGCACTGCTCGCAGGTCGCCCCCAACTGCCTCCGGTGAACGTCCGCGTGGCAGTCTGCACACTTGTGACCGACATTTGTGAAGACCGGTTTGGTATGGCACTCAGTACAGGTGACCGCCTCATGCATGCCGCGTAGCGGGTAGCGGGTCTGGTTGTGATCGAATTCAGGAACGCTGCGAATCGGCGTCCACCCACTCACGGTATGGCAGTTTTGGCATGGGGTAGGCAGGTTGCCGTGGGGGCTGCGCGTGCCGCCGTAGGCCGGGGCTTGCGCAGGGAAAGGCACAGGCGACATGATCCAAAGAACAATCGGGACCAAGAAGGTCGAAAACAAGTTCCCCACCCGCCCGCGATTTCACCAGTGGACTTCACAGACAAAGGAGTACATGCCGGGCAAACAGCAATTCGCGGCCCATTGACTAGAGCAAATGTACTTTCGCGTGGGACAAGGCTACGCTGCACTTTCGCATGCTCAAAGGATGATTCTGCACATATGCTGCCGCTCTATCCAACTTCGGGATGACATGTCGGGTCGATCGGACACACCTCTGTGTCCGATTGTTCCGCAGTTACTGCTCTGGCTTCGCTATTGGAACATTTGACCGTGGCAGTAACACACTCTTTCGGGTGCGCGGTCATGGCGCTTTCCTGCTGATCCTGGCGGTGCTTTGTTTGGCGCAGCAGGAGTCACCATCATCGCAGACGTCCCTTCCAATCGGCTCTGCCATCGTCGCCGACCTCAAGGGAGATGTAACCCTACGCTCGCCGAAAGGTGATGCGCTCTCCCCTCAACGTGGTTTAGTGCTCGATCCCGAGAGCACGATCGAGACAGCCAAAGGGAGCCTGTTGCTGAGCCTGCAGGATGGCTCACAGGTATTGATAAAGTCTCATAGTCGGATCGTTTTGCAGTCCCCGCAAGTCGGCCAGGGACATTATCTGGAGTTGCTGGTTGGCAAGATCATAGCGACCGTGCAGAAACGACTCGGCAACCCACCTCCGTTCAGAATAGGTACTCCGTCTGCTGTCATCACCGTGCGCGGCACTCGCTTTTCGGTTGAAGTTACCAAGAAACATCGCACCTACGTCGAAGTATTCGAAGGCGTCGTTGAAGTGCAGGGACTGGCTCCAGGTGCTCGTTCGGTGCTGATTCGTCCCGGCTTCTCAACCGGTGTGCAACAGAATCTAGATCCCGAACAGCCGCGTGGAATGATTGGACAGAGCGAATTTGGTGGGCCAGGCGACAAACCTGGTAAGGAGAATCAACAAGAAGGCCAACACCGGAACAAGCCGGCAGGTCACGAAAAGGATGACAGCCGGCCGGATTGATCGGGGCTGCACGCCTCGCATTTTGCAGAAGAAGGTAAGCTTGTAGCTCCGGATTTGAGGCTGGGTTTATTTCCAGACCCAGAGTGGGTCCAAACAACACAAGTTACAGCATCATCTGCCCGTGCCAGGTTTCTTGTCCAGGCCTGAAGCGACACAGTCCGGCGTCGTGAATGTCCAACACTTAGCGACTGCATCTTGATTAAGCCTACGCTACGCGGTGGGAGACGGGCGGACGGGCACGATTCGGGTAGCAGTTACACAAAAATAGAGTTGGAAGAAGTTCGTCCTGGATCCGATACTACCGCTTCTTCCCAGAAAAATTATGGCACTGTAGGTGCTATTCGGGAATTAGTTTCTACTACAACCACATATTGACTTTCGACTGGGCTTCTGTAGCCGTGGGACTAGCGGCTGATCCGGCTTCTCCGAGCAGACCGAAGTGTTGCAGTAACCCGCAGAGAAGGTTGCACATGAAAGATGCGGCAGTTCGCTGGGGACGTCGTGAACAGCAGATCGTGGACCTGCTCGTTCAAGGCTGCGATAACGGTGAAATCGCAAAACAATTGAATATGGCGCGACGAACCGTAAAAGCCCACCTTAGTCGGCTCTTCTTTCATTTTGGCATAAACAGCGGAATCAAGCGGGTCAAACTCGCAACCCTTTTGTACCGGAGGCAGCTATGTCTGGAGACGAGCGTTACGGCAGGCGCGTGCCCAACCAGCGAGAGCAACGGGTTATCGAACTCGTCGCCCAGGGCCTCAAGAATCGAGAAGTCGCAGACGCCATCGGCAGCACAGAACACGTTGTCAAGAACCATCTTCGTGTCGTCTACGACAAACTCGGACTCTGGAACCGAGTCGAGCTCGCCCTCTGGTACGAAGCACGCAAGCACCAGCAAACGTACCACGTCTGAGGTGCTCGGAACAGGTCTGACCATCGTGCTCGGAGAATTCCCTCGGGAGAGATCCACACCGCCTGGCCACAGACGTATAAGTTGCCCTTCTGTGTAATTCCCATTGTGCGGTTGTGAATCCAAGAACCAGTTTCGGATCAGTGAAGCTCTTTGTAGTGCGTGACCCGCATGGCCGCGCAATCTTGGCGGAGGGCGAGAAGATGGCTGCAGATACCAGTCGTTCCGGTTCAGTGTATAGAGGCGTAGTTGAACCCTCCTGCACCGTAGTTCTGTTCGGTGCGTCGGGGGACCTCGCAAAGCGCAAGGTGATTCCCGCGATGTTTGACCTGGCGATTCGCAATTCGCTGGGACCGCGATATGCCATCGCGGGTTTCGCACGCACCCCGATGACCGACGATAGTTTCCGCGCCATGACTGGCGATGCGGCAAGGAGCATTTCAGAAGTTGGGCCCATCGGATTCGAAACAGTGGGGCGAATTTGCTACCAGCATGTTTTACAGCCCGGGGGATTACGCCAACCAGGAAGCCTACGTCCGGCTTGCGAAGCGCCTCGCGGAACTAGAATCTTCGAAGAATCTTGGAGGCAATCGCCTCATCTACCTTTCCACGCCACCTGAGGTTTATCCCGATATCGTCGAACAGCTTGGTCGCGCTGGACTCGCTCGCCCCGCTTCGCCGGATTCCGGGGTGCGCATCATCATCGAGAAACCGTTCGGCCGAGACCTCGCATCCGCGAGAGAATTGAACCAAGTCGTTCTCAATGTCTTCGAGAAGAAGCAGGTGTACCGCATCGATCACTACCTGGGCAAGGATACGTGCATTCTCTCGTGAGAGATCCATCCGCCTGGCCACAGACGTATAAGTTGCCCTTCTGTGTAATTCCCCATTGTGCGGATGTGAATCCAAGAACCAGTTTCGGATCAGTGAAGCTCTTTGTAGTGCGTGACCCGGATAGCCGCGCAATCGGAATCGACCAGAGATAAGGAGTATCAAAAGGAGGACTGCGATGACGCAAGAAGAGATCCGGATGTCCGAATCTGGCACACGCAAGAAGCACTGGAAGCGCTGGGGGCCGTATCTCAGCGAACGTGCCTGGGGGACAGTGCGCGAAGACTACAGCGCTTACGGGAGCGCTTGGGAATACTTGCCTCATGACCATGCTCGTTCGCGTGCCTACCGCTGGAACGAAGATGGTCTGGCGGGGATCAGCGACCGGAGGCAGACAATCTGCTTTGCGCTAGCTCTGTGGAACGAGCGCGATCCCATCCTTAAAGAACGGATATTCGGTCTAACCGGAAACGAGGGCAACCACGGCGAGGACGTCAAGGAGTATTATTTTTACCTCGACAGCACACCCACACACTCCTATATGAAGTACCTCTACAAGTACCCCCAGGCGGAGTTCCCTTATGCGAAGTTAGTAGAAGAGAACCGCTGCCGGGACAAACTGCAGTCAGAGTATGAATTCCTCGATACCGGTGTCTTCAACGAGAACCGCTACTTCGATGTGTTCGTGGAATACGCAAAGGCCGACAGCGAGGACATCCTGATCAAGATCACAGTGGCGAACCGTGGTCCGGAATCCGCCAATCTTCGCATTCTGCCGACAGTTTGGTTCCGCAACACATGGTCGTGGACTGACCGCAGGCGTCGGCCGGAGTTGCACCAGGCACGTCCTGCTCCAGACCCGGTTATCGAACTGAACCATACTCAGCCCGGCAACCGCTGGCTCCATTGCGAAGGCTCTCCGGAACTGCTCTTCACTGAGAACGAGACAAATTTCCAGCGGCTCTTTGGAGTGGAGAATCGTACGCCGTATGTCAAGGACAGCATCAACAACTACGTGGTGGACGGAGCTAAGGATGCGGTTAATCCGGAGCAGGTTGGCACCAAAGCGGCAGCTCATTACATGCTCACATTCGGTGCAGAAGAGACGATGGTCGTCCGGATGCGTCTCGCCGACTCCGACTTCAAAGGAAGGAGCGCGTTTGACGGTTTCGACCGGACCGTCGGACTCCGCCGGCATGAAGCGGATGAGTTCTACGCGACCGTCATTCCACAAGACCTTTCGCCCGATGCACAGAATGTGATGCGCCAGGGGTTTGCCGGAATGCTCTGGTCGAAGCAGTTCTATCACTACGTCATCAAGGATTGGTTGCAAGGGGACCCGGGCAATCCTCCACCACCCGAAGAGCGCCGGAAGGGCCGCAACCACAAGTGGACCCACTTGCATAACGCTGACGTTATTTCCATGCCCGACAAGTGGGAATACCCCTGGTATGCCGCCTGGGACCTCGCATTTCACTGCATTCCGATTGCACTTGTGGACTCAGACTTCGCTAAAGAACAGCTGACGCTGATGCTTCGTGAGTGGTACATGCACCCCAACGGACAGATTCCCGCTTATGAGTGGGCGCTCGGTGATGTCAATCCGCCGGTACATGCCTGGGCCGCGTGGCGCGTGTACAAGATCGACAAAAAGCGACACGGCAAGGGTGATCGCGCATTCCTGCAGCGGATGTTTCACAAGCTCATGTTGAATTTCACCTGGTGGGTCAATCGCAAAGATGCCGAAGGCAGGAACATTTTCCAGGGAGGATTTCTCGGCTTGGACAACATTGGGGTGTTCGACCGCAGTGCGCCTCTGCCTACGGGTGGCTACATCGAACAATCCGACGGAACCAGTTGGATGGCGATGTATACGCTTAATATGCTGACCATCGCGCTGGAGTTAGCAAAAGAAGAACCTTGCTACGAAGACGTCGCTAGCAAGTTCTGGGAGCACTTCGTGTCCATCGCTCATGCCATGAGCCATCGTGGCCACGATAGCATGGGACTGTGGAATGAAGAGGACGGCTTCTTCTACGATGTGCTGCAGCTGCCTGACGGTTCACAATTCCCCATGAAGGTCCGCTCCATGGTGGGATTGATCCCGCTGTTCGCGGTGCAAACCTTAGAGCCGGAAGTGCTTGACAAGCTGCCGGACTTCAAGCGACGTCTGGAATGGTTCATCGATAACCGTCCCGATCTCACGAAAGACCTGGCCTCCACGCGCATTGAGGGGATGGGCGAACGGAGATTATTGTCCATCGCCGACCAGGATCAGCTTCGCCGTATTCTCTCCGTCGTGCTCGATGAGCGTGAGTTTCTGTCTCCATATGGCATTCGCGCCCTCTCAAAGCTGCATGGTGACCACCCTTACTGCGTGGCCGTAAACGGCACTGACCACTGTATTTCTTACGATCCGGGAGAATCCACGACGGGTCTCTTTGGGGGCAACTCCAACTGGCGGGGACCGATCTGGTTTCCACTGAATTTTCTGCTGCTTGAGTCTCTGCAGAAGTTCCATCACTACCTGGGCGACAGTTTCAAGATCGAGTTCCCCACCGGGTCTGGAAACATGAAGACCCTGCGGGAAGTGGTGGGCGAATTGTCGCGCCGCATGACAAGCATTTTTCTTCGCGACGAAAACGGCCGCCGACCGATATTCGGAAGCCTGGAGAAGTTTCAGCAGGACCCTCATTGGCGCGACTTATTGCTGTTTTACGAATACTTCCACGGGGATTCCGGGGCCGGAGTGGGCGCCAGCCATCAGACAGGCTGGACGGGCCTAGTGACCAAGTTAATGCAACAGAGCGGCGAATGGTTGAGGGGACAGAATCTGTCGCTCGGGTTCGTGGTCTAACGGCGAGATCAGACATCGGGTTTCAGTTCGAGGAGGTTACGATGGCGCGTCTGATCCAACTATATTCCACAGAATTTGAAGCTGCAAAGCAGGCAATCGGTGCCTCTCGAGCAGCGGAAGCAAGATCGAGACGAAATCGCCAGAGTACTTTCGTTGTCCGGGTTGAATGATCTATCAAAAGGAGGATTAGTCATGCTTACAAACGGATTTTTTGTGTTCTGGTTCGTTGTTGGCGCGGTAGCTATTGTGTTGAGTCTGTTTCGGCGAATGATGGTTAAGTGAGAAGTGGGATAACCGGCCGAAAAAATGGCTCCTCAGGTAGGACTCGAAACCACCTGAAAACGTAAACGCAAGGACTTTCACAGCGCAGAGGGCAACAAAAAGTACCCGAAAAGCAACGCTAGTTCACGCTAAACGATTGCAAGTGATTGCAGAATTTCGAGCATCACTTGTTAATTTCACCGCTTCTCGCAATACGATGTGAAAAAGGTTGCGGATTGCAGTTCAGCTGTTATCAATTTTCGAGAGGAAGCGGACCGTAGCCCACGGCGACTCCGGAACAATGTACGATCCTCCGCAAGTCGGCATCCGGTTGGGGGAGGCACCGTTCTTGGTATTGCCCTCCAAATTCAACCGGTCTTCAGAGATGAACCTTTGAAGTTGCGGGCTAGGTATCTGGCGCGATAGGAGCAGAACGTTTGCTTTTTGGCACACGTCTGAACTCATCCGGCACCGACGGCCTGCTCTTTTGGTTGCAGGTTTCGGCTCCGCCCACGCAGGCTTCTCACGTAGCCTAACGCGACATTAACCCCACGGTATTTAGGACAGGACTTCCCGACGCTCAAAGCGGACGATTCCACACTTATGCTGTCACCCATCCAACTTCGGGATTACCTTGTCTGGGTCGATTGGACACACCCCTGTGTCCGAATGTTCCGCAGTTACTGCTTCCCTGGCTTCGCTACTGGAACGTTTGACCCGTGGCAGGTAACACACTCTTTGGGCGTCGGCTTGTAAAAAAGTACTGACTTGCCATTTATTAATCGGGTCAGTTTGTGACACTCTGCGCAACCCACATTACGGTGTGCTCCCTGGAGCGAAAAAGTCGTTTGCTTGTCATGATCGAACAACGATGGCTTCCAGCGCGTGCTGTTGTGGCAGTCCGCGCAACCAGTGATGCTGCGCGCTCGCGCGAATTGTGCACCGTGTACGTCGGCGTGACACTCCTCGCATTGCTTGGGGGCAGAACGAAAGTCCACATTAATCAGCTTAGTCTCCAGGTTTGGGGGTTTGTGGCAGTCAATGCAGGCTACCGCCCGGTGTGCCCCAACTAGTGCAAATGACGTCTGCGAATGGTCGAAGCGAGACAGCTCTTTCCATGACTTGGTCGAGTGGCAGACCTCGCAACCAAGGGCCTTACCGTTGTTCGTGCGCTCCATTCTTTCGCGGAACTGCCCGCGGTGGGGATCCTCGTGGCAAGTGGTGCAGGACACATCCTGGAAGTGGTAAAGCACAGCCGACCTTATTTGGGGTGATGACGGCCGGCCGGTTTTATGGCAGTCCTGGCAGGTCACCGCCAGATGAGCCCCTGTCAGAATGAACCGCGATTGTTTGTGCCGTGTCAGGCCGAATGTGGAGGGCCTGAAGCCATCCAGCGTATGGCATTGTTCACAGCGATTCAGATAAGGTGCGGCGGCGAACTGTGCTTGGTGTTCATCCTTGTGGCAATCGAGGCAGCGCTCAAACTTGATTGCGTAAAGGGTTTCTTTCCCGCGCGGAGTGTGGCACTGCGCGCATTGCAGGCTGCCATGCTTGCCCTGCAACGGATAAGCGGTCGACGCGTGTTCTTTCAAACCGAAGGTCGAGGGCTTGAACCCCTCAAGGTTATGGCAGGCACTGCACTCCGGGCCGCCAGTGCGCTTCGCAAATTGGCCCCGGTGTTCGTCTTGGTGACAATCCATGCACTTTTGGAAGGTGAGCGGCTGTTTGAAATCACCGTTGCGATGGCATGCCAGGCAATCCACCTGTTGATGCTTTCCGACCAATGGATATTTGGTCTTCGCGTGGTCGAAATTCTGATTTAGCGCCACCGTAGAGACCCGCTTCCAACCACCCGTGTTATGGCAGGACTGGCAGCTTTGTTGGGCAAAGCTTTGGTGATGCGGATCGATGTGGCAGTCAGAACACTTTCCGAAGGGTAGTCCCAAATAACGCGGTTTGTTGTCCGGTCCGGGTGTGTGGCACCTCTGACAAGCCACACCGGCATGCAGCCCGGTCAGTGGGTATCGGGTCTTGGAGTGATCGAATTGCTGCGTGACGCTTTTCCAGCCGTTGTTATCATGACACTGGAGACAGTTCGGACCAAGTCGGCCCTCGTGTGGATCCTGATGACAGGGCACGCAAGTGGACGGAACACCGAGGAAAGTCCGGCCCAAGTCCCTTACCTTTATCAGATGCCGTTCGGCGGATGCGATATGTTCTGGACTGTGACAGCCTTTGCAACTGAGTCCGATATGCTTGCCTTCAAGGGCATAACCGGTCTGTTTGTGATCGAACTTTCTCAAGTCCCATTTGATCAGAGCAAATTCTTGTCCGTTGTGCTCCGAATGGCAGCGTGTACACTCCTGATTCAACTCGGCTTTGATTCCATAGAAGGCGTGGAGTCCACGGTGTGAAGCCAGCCGCTGGCCGATCTCGGTGTGACACTCCAAGCATTTGAATGCCGCTTTCCGACCTCCAAGTTTGTGGCAACTGGTGCATTGAGTGGGGCTGTCTAGGGGTTGATGAGCTCGCGAGAGAGGTCCCGGCGATATTTGCGCCGCCGCGAAACCGATGGACAGAAACGGTAAGGCGGCAAATGCAAGAACCACACTTAGCATGAGATTGCAAACAAGTCTTCGATAGCAATCGGGGATGCTTTTGGCTTCGGATGCCTCCAAACGGGGTCGCTTTCGTGGCAGCATCGTCATTCCCGCAAAGCACGAAATGATCGGAAGTGCATGAGCTGACTGGCCGAAGTGACGCGTATGATCCTCTCGGGTGATTCCGGTCACAGATGCTAGAATTCGTGTTCTGGCATCCTGGTTTGCTCCTCGGCCCTCGAGTCAACGAAGCCGACTACCCGCCCCAAGGCACTACACGGATGGCAACTGAATTGCCACTCGGGAGGTTGCCAACGGGGTAGTGAAACCAGCCAACCAACGAGAATCATTCATGCGTCTATTGAAAGTTGTCGTGGTCGATGACGAAGCAGATACTTGTGCTTTCTTGAGGTCCGTGTTTACGGCCGAGGGGCACCAGTGCCAAACCTTTACGCGCGCGGAAGACGCAGAACGGTATCTTGCCGCCAATCCAGCCGATCTGGTCATGCTCGATGTCTATCTCGCTTCCTCCAACGGCATTGACCTGCTGCAGAGGCTGCGGGCGTCGCAGCCGAACCTCTATCCCGTTGTGATGACAGCGCATGTAAGCGTCGAGACCGCCGCCCGGTCTCTAAGCGAAGGAGCGGTGGATTACGTCAACAAGCCTGTTGGCGTTGATCAGCTTCGCGCCATCGCCGCTCGTGCTGATGCGTATCGCTTTCAAACCCGCCAACAGGCGTTAGGCACAGCCGAGATTCAGAACTCCTCCATCATCGGTAAGAGCGCCAAAATGCTGGAGGTTTACAAGGCAATTGGCCGGGTCGCAGGCAGCAACGTAAACGTGCTGATCACCGGCGCCAGCGGCACGGGCAAAGAATTAGTCGCTCGCGCCATCCATGACCATTCGAAAAGAGCCGACCTGCCATTTACGCCCGTGAACTGCGGTTCTTTCACCGAGACGATCCTCGAAAGTGAGCTATTCGGACACGAAAAGGGCGCCTTTACCGGGGCGGGGAGTGTGCACAAAGGATTGGTCGAAGCCACCAACGCTGGCACGTTGTTCCTGGACGAAATCACCGAGACCACGCTTTCGTTTCAGGTGAAATTGTTGCGCGTGATTCAGGAGCAGCAAATCCGGCGGGTCGGCTCGAACAAGTACATACCGGTCAATGTGCGCATTCTCGCAGCCTCCAACCGTGATATTTCCAGTCTTCTCAAGCAAGGCCGGTTCCGCGAAGACCTATACTACCGGCTGGCTGTGGTGCAGATCAGGATGCCCTCATTGGAGGAGCGCCGCGAGGACATTCCGTTGCTCTTAGCGTATTTTCTTCAGCAGTTTAATGCGAAGAACAGCCTTGAAGTGACGATCGAGTTGGAGGCAATCACCCGATTGCAAAGCATGAAGTGGCCGGGCAATGTTCGCGAACTCGAAAATACCTTCAACCGACTCGCAATCTTCGCCCATGCGGGGCGCATCACCCTGGCAGACATTGAGGCGGAGGCTCGGCGGAGTTTGGAAGAACGAAATACCGCTGAGGCCGCCGTCACCCCGCCCGACCGATTGCAGGAAATGGAACGGCAACACATCCTGAGGGTACTCAAACTGACGAACGGCAATCGTTCTGATGCCGCGCGCCGGCTCGGGATTGAACGGAAAACCTTATATAAGAAGGCGCTGCGCCTCGGCATTGATCTGCCGAACACGGACAAAACATGACCTTGGGCCACGAGCCCCGCGATCGGATCGTCCACCGCCCGCAGGGGAACTGGCGGCAGACGCTCGGCTGGGCCGTCGTTCTGTGGGTCGTCGTCGTCGCGCTTTCCCTGGTCCCGGTGGTTCGAGAGTTTCAAGTCCGACTGACTGACACATTCTTTCGGCTGGCGCCGCTGCCCAAGCAACGTTCACCGGTTGTTTTGGTTCTGATTGATGAGGAGAGCCTGCGGACCTACGGACGTTGGCCGTGGTCGCGCACGCTGCTAGCCGAACTAGTGAACAATCTAACTGAAGCTGGGGTCAGCGTCATCGGGCTCGACATTCTACTCTCTGAACCACAATCTCCAGAGGCTGACCGCGCGCTGAGTGAGTCCCTTCAGGCCTCGCATCGAGTCGTGATTGTAGACAAGATTGGAAACTTTCCTGATGGCCCACATTGGATTGAGCCTCTGCCCGAATTCACGCGATCGGCTAGTGTGGGGCATGCCCAGGCGGTGTTGGATGGGGACAGCATTTGCCGACGTTTCCCGCCCCAGGAACTAACTCTGGAAGGACTCCGATGGGCGTTCGCCATTGAACTAGCCGGCAGCACAGACGCGAGCCAACCCTCCAAGTTTCTTACAAGTCACGAACTTCCTGAGAGCCAAGACACACTTCGTGTGAGCATGGCCGCACCGGTGCTAATTCGCATTCCTTTCCGGCGGGATGGATTTCAAACCATTTCCGCGCAAACCATCTTGAACCGCACGGCGGTGGGGCCAGTGCGAGGAAGGCCCGTAATCGTCGGCTTCGGCCTGGTAGAAATCGGCGACCGGCTTTCAACCCCTTTGAGTAGCGGCATCCCGACTCCTGGTGCAGAGATCCACGCCCAAATCCTCGACAGCATCTTGACTGGGCGTGCACTGCACGAGGCTCCTCTGATGTACTCTGCACTGCTTTTGCTTCTTAGTTGTGTGCTCGCGATCCGCATCTTCCAGTGTTTGGAAGGCTGGAAAGGATTTGCGTGGCTGATCGCCTTGGCGGCCGGGCTCTATGGCGGAACATTTCTGGCTTTCGTGGTAGCCAGCACAATGCTGCCCGTGGGAGCTTTCGCACTGACAGTCATCTTTGGCCCGCTGCTCGTCTACACGGCCGATTTCGTCGCTGTCGAGCGCAGCGTAACTGAGCAGCTCTTGGGTTTGCGCTCCTTTCTGGGCCGTCACGAGAAAGAGCAAGCCACCAGGAAGCTGGGTGGACTTCCCTGGAAATTGCAGGTTCTTCAGGACCTGCATTCGGAACTGGGTGCCCTCTATGAGCTGCACCGCGCCTTGCTCGAATCTGCGCAGGATCTGGTCGCTATATTCGATGAAGAAGGAGATCTTCTTCTTAAGAACTCTCTCTTCGCCACTGTGGCCTCCTCTGAGCCAGAACCGTTTACGCTGGAGAAACTCCGGGCGCGACTATTACCGCAGGAAGGTGCAGAGTTGTTCCACGCCGGCTCCACTTGGGAAGGCGAGGCGTATTGGCGTGACGAACTTTACTCGCTTCGATTGGTTCCGCTGCCACCTACTCAGATTTCACCCGGCGGCGGCACCATTCTCACAATGACAAGTCTCCGGACGCGTGAGGAACGTGACCGAGCGCGCGCGGAAGCCCTGGGTTTCATCACCCATGAGCTGCGCACCCCGCTAACCGCGATCCAGGGCTTTGCTGAACTCATGTTGCATTATCCGAACTCACCTTCCTGTGCCGCCGCTCCCGCGACCATAGCTCGCGAATCCAAGCGTCTCTTGGCTCTTATCAATACTTACCTCGATCTCTTGCGCGTCGATGCGGGAGCCAAGCCTTTGCAGACCACCGTGATCGACTCTGACGACCTGGTCAAACAGGTTTTCTCGATCCTTGAGCCGCTAGCCGCTGAAAACGGAATGCGGCTGATATTGCGCCGGGGCGCGGCGATGGTTGCAATCCTCGGCGATGAGTCGCTCATCAGCGGTGCCATCTTGAATCTGGTTGGCAATGCGACCAAGTATGGCGCACCAGGCACTGACATCGTAGTTAGTTGCCACCGCGATGATGGCGAAGTAGTGATTGCGGTGGAGAATCAAGGCGTGGCTATTTCGGCCGATGACATTCCTCACATCTTCGACCGTTATTATCGAGCTCCTGAGGCGGAGAGAACGGTCACCGGGTGGGGACTGGGCCTGGCATTCGTCAAGCGTATTGCTGAAAAGCATGGCGGGAGAATAGCTGTCCAGAGTCGATCAACCGGCACGACCTTCGAGATTCGCCTTCCTGACGCGACAACCGCTGTCGCCGAGGAGAAAGCTGTATGAAGCGGGTGCGCGGTCATGGCGCTTTCCTGCTGATCCTGGCGGTGCTTTGTTTGGCGCAGCAGGAGTCACCATCATCGCAGACGTCCCTTCCAATCGGCTCTGCCATCGTCGCCGACCTCAAGGGAGATGTAACCCTACGCTCGCCGAAAGGTGATGCGCTCTCCCCTCAACGTGGTTTAGTGCTCGATCCCGAGAGCACGATCGAGACAGCCAAAGGGAGCCTGTTGCTGAGCCTGCAGGATGGCTCACAGGTATTGATAAAGTCTCATAGTCGGATCGTTTTGCAGTCCCCGCAAGTCGGCCAGGGACATTATCTGGAGTTGCTGGTTGGCAAGATCATAGCGACCGTGCAGAAACGACTCGGCAACCCACCTCCGTTCAGAATAGGTACTCCGTCTGCTGTCATCACCGTGCGCGGCACTCGCTTTTCGGTTGAAGTTACCAAGAAACATCGCACCTACGTCGAAGTATTCGAAGGCGTCGTTGAAGTGCAGGGACTGGCTCCAGGTGCTCGTTCGGTGCTGATTCGTCCCGGCTTCTCAACCGGTGTGCAACAGAATCTAGATCCCGAACAGCCGCGTGGAATGATTGGACAGAGCGAATTTGGTGGGCCAGGCGACAAACCTGGTAAGGAGAATCAACAAGAAGGCCAACACCGGAACAAGCCGGCAGGTCACGAAAAGGATGACAGCCGGCCGGATTGATCGGCATGACCGAATGCGCCGAGCCCAGCAGTCTCAGGATTGCGGTCGCAATGCGATAGCTGCTGGATCGTCGGCGAAACCCGGGGACAGCAGGGCTGATCTTGAATTTCCTCCGCTAAGATTACAAACAATCACTTGACAATTTTTAGACAACTCCGCTGCATCCGAACTCGACTTGCGCGAGTCCAACAAGGTACACGACGTGAAAGATCTCGTCGAACATTCGCTCCTTGGGAGAACAGCTATGTGGATGAGATCATGCGCTATCTGTAAGGTCCTAATGAAAAGACTGAGACTAAGCGTTCGCCTCGCAGGTAAAGAAATCGGCTTAGCAAACGCTGCGTCACCGAGCACAGAGAACTATGACCTGCTGTTCGCCCTTATTCCGGCTCCACGAAAACCTCAGCAAAAAGGTGAATCGCAACCTTGTGCAATAGGAAATTGATGGGCGTCACTTGAATGAAGGTATTTCAAGTCCGGAAGAGGATGTTGTGGTGCTCGGCACAGAGATGTGGGCTATCCGTCCGAGTCGGGAAGAACGAACTCGGGCCTCTCGGGATTCCGAAGTAAACATCAAGAAAACGAAGCAGGAATCGCGTTTGGCTGCCTATGCCGGCAAACAGCAGGACTGGAACGTCCGGCTTTATCCGCTTCATCTCCCTCCGTAACGCACTGGCAGTCGCATCGGGTAGGTCATATTCCAAGAGAACGCCGTCCACACATGCAGAGTTGTCAAAAGGCGCAGGGCCTGATCGCCAGTCGGAAGTCCTCGAGGCTCAACCGGGTTCCGACATTGAACGGCGACTGATTTATGTCCGTGATATTAGAACAAACTCACCGAGGCGCTGAACGCCCGTGCCAAAGTGTTGAATATTCATTCCTACGCGTCTAGACCGAACCGGAACGGAAGATGTCGGCTAAAGCCGATGTGACATGAGGCGGAAAACTCAGGTTGAATTTCATCAGCACCGAATCATTTGCCCTTACTACCGCACGCGGTCTCGTCCTTAATTCTCTAGGGGAACTATCTTCGCAGCACGCCGCACCTCTCCGAAATGCAGCAAGAAATTCCCTATTGAGGACAGCACAACCAAGCAGGTTGGCCGAGCCAAGAAACACTAGCTAACTTGCCCGACGTGTTCCCGACTCTTGAGGCGTATACTTCGCGCGGCTAAAGATTGGGTCTGCGCGGGAAAGCTAGCGACCAGACGAGAAAGCGCGGTCAAACACTCATGAACTGGAAAAGCAAACTCGTCCTCGGAGTACTCACTGCTGTGGCTATGATGTTGCTTACATATGCGCTTCCAAGAGGGAGTCCATTGCGCGACGCAGCGTTGGTGCAGTTTCCGGTTACGGTTGGGGTGTGGGCGATCTTCGTTTTGCTCTTCGTGAAACTGAAATAGCGGTTGCCAAAGGACCCCAGAAACAAGCTTGATGTGCTCATGCGCCGTGGACGATCTGGCCGCAAGCAGTTGCTGAATGCACGACTCGGCACTAGAATGTCCCGCGCTAGGAGGGAATATGAAAACAAAAGGGATTATATTGACTATGGTGCTGTGCTTTGTCGCAGCGGCGGTGTGCTTCGCTGCCGACGCATTTACGGGTACTTGGAAGCTGAACGAGGCCAAGTCGAAGCTTGCCGGGGGACCAAAGAACGACTTGGTTGTCTATGAGCCTGCGAGTGATAACGTGAAAATCACCGTGGATGGCACCGATAGCGGCGGTAAACCCACCCACAACGAATGGACGGGCAAGTTCGACGGCAAAGACTACCCGGTCACAGGCGATTCAAGTGGAGACGCTCGGTCGTACACGAAAATCGACGACCATACATTGGCTTTTACCAACAAGAAAGACGGCAAAGTTACCATCACTGGTCGCGTAGTCGTTTCCGCTGATGGCAAGAGCCGCACTGTCACCGTAAGCGGATCCGATTCGAAGGGCAAGAAATTCACCAGTACCTCAGTGTACGACAAGCATTAGCCGGATGCCCTTCTGCTCCGCTCCGAACAGGAGGGCATTTAGATAGCTCAGCCTCTCAAGACCACGGAGGATTTGTTCGACAACGCCCCCGGGCATCACTGGAACGGGCGTCGGCCGAACAATCTTCACCGTCCGCCTCGAAGAATCAGAAAACTGGCATCACCGGATTACCAACGAAGACATGTTGGTCAAGGGTGATGACGTGCCACACTTTGCCGTTGTTCATTTCGGCTATGAACGCGGGCTGCCAGCGCACCGAAGTGCCAAAAGGATGCCCGTGCGCCAGCAAACCCTTGGGCCTCGAAAACACCAATTTCACTCCCTGCTTAGCTAAATTCAAATCTTCAGCCTTTTGACGCGTCATACCTGCGTCGATCATCGTGTGAACCACTGGACGCTTTCCTTGCATCGCTTGTACGAGCACCCACCTATCTCCTTCTTTGATCCCATCTTGGACTTCTCCAGCATCCTCTGCTGATTTAATGATGTCGCGGAGCTCCCGCTCATCCCCGGATAGAAACGACACTGCCGCAATCTTCTGTTCCGGCAAGATCATATGCGTAGTCAGGGTAATGCTGGTCTCACGCAACACGAATGCTGCACCGACTGCCACGGCTATAGAAAGGATGTAGATGACAATCAGTCTCGCTTGGCGGTGGCGTATCCAGCCAAACAGCCGCTCCTGCAAGTACGCTCCCGGTTCCCCGGGCAAAAACATCCAAGTTCTCCGCTCTTGTTCACGGTAGGCGTCTCCGTAGCGAGCCTCCATCCGACGCTCCTCACTACGCGCTAGCAGGTAGTAGAACCAAAGCATGTTGATGTACACGATCAGCAGGATGAAGCGGGGCCACACGATCAGCAGTCCCAGACCAGCAAGTGCGAGAAACAGGTATTGAGGATGGCGAATGCGCTTGTAAAAGGCGCTTTGTACGACGCCTCGCCCCCTGAATTTGGCGTAGTAAAGTTGAAAAGCACTTAGGACGAAGCCGACCAACCCGAGCATGAAGATCAGCCCGCCCACGCTTGGAAGAATTTCCGTCGAGAGATGAGGCAGAAAGAAAGCTGGTAGCCATGCCGTAGCCGGAAAGCTGAAAGACCCCGCGAGCAGCGGGCTGTAAACCGAATAGTAATAGAGCGCGAAGGGAGTGACCATGAAGAGCATTTCCAGCGTGATAAACAAATAGGCTAGAAATCCAGCCGCTCTTGCGACTGACTTAAGCATTTCGCCCTCTCCTCAGCCCCGTCCAACCTCGACATTATGGCCCCCTCGACCCTAGACAGTGCTCCAGATTAGAAGATTCGGTCATGCGGACGAACCACCAAGCCACAAGGGCGACGATGCGATTAGCGAAGTCGCTAAGCGCACATTCCTAACCTTCAATACGATTCGCAAGCCAATGGTCGGGCCACTACCCGTCGATTGCGACGCGGGAGTACAGCCTGAGAATTACTCTGTGGAGGGTTTCTTGAGCAACGAGCCGACGTTCAGCTGAAGGCCGAAAGAAAACGTGTTAAGCACGCTGTAGACACTGTAGCTGTAACCTGCGCTCAAATCGAGCGAGCGCCTGAGGTTGTAATCGAATTCGACGTTTATCCCGTCGTCTTGGGTCAGACTTGAACCGCCTTTCGTCGGGCCTGAAGAACTCTTATTGCCACGGAGGAAGATTTGCTGCGGGCCCCATGGAAGTATGTAGTACCCGGAAGCAGTGATACTGAATTTGTCACCCAGATCGAGTTCGGAGCCTCCCTCAAAGTGCGCGAGATCGCCATAGGAGATGTAGGGACGGCGCAAGAACCGTGTGTCGGGAATCGAGTTGGCAAGGCCGAGATTGACAAAGGGAGTGAAAGGATCAAGTCCGTGGGCAAAATGATTGCTCCAGTCAACGGTTACGTGGCCAGTGCTCAGCCCTTTCGCGGTACTTGCCACCGGCATCGCGCCATTTAGGCTGGTGCTGAAATCGAGAGCAGGCCCTTTGGCGGAATACCTGAGACCCACGTATGGATTACCTATGCCACTCGCGGAGGTAGTGCCGGTCTTTGAAGAAGTCGGCTCGATGAAGACATACGGTACGCCCATATCTATGGCAAAGTGTTCGCCAAAAACGTATCCAACGGTCGAGTCTATGTCCGTGATGAACCCATCCGTGTTGCCGCTGCCTTCATAAGTTTCGGTCCATGTGAGTCCCTTCTGGGCGACTGCACCCTTGGTCGTTCCTTGAGGCTGGGCCTGAGCCGCAGCGGATACCGCTAGCAGAAATGGAAAAGCGACCACCAGCAACAGACACAGAGAGCGAGACTTCATGCACTTCCTCCGAAGTTACTTCTCATCGCGGGATTCTCAGTTCACTGATGTCGACGCGGCCACAGAGTCTTGCCTTCTTACCCCGTGCGGTTTGGGGAGGCATATATTCTCTTGTGAGCGCGATAACGTCATCCAGTTACCGTGGTGTGATGTACCACCGGCCGGAGCATATATGCCCAAGATCAATGCTCCGGGCAAAGAGTCTGTGGCCTTCGAGGGGGGCGGGCACTTCGCGTTCCGAAGTATGCCTGACAAGTTCCTACGGAACTGGTAGCACGCGTCCGGCCGCTGGCGATGCAGCCATCGCCCGGGGTGACTGCGAGTATCGGATCGTTGTTGCCGGGGCAGCGGCACCGTCGCGTGCCTGCCCACAATCGCGGATTGATCGTGAACGAGACGGCGTTTGAGTTCTTGCCGCTGCAAATTACTAAAAGCGCGGCCTAGCATCAGGCGGCAGAGCGGCGGCTTTTAATTTCACCTTCGGAGCGCTCCCGCACGATCACAAAAAATGGCTGGTAGGACCGCCAGAAACAGTCCGCGCAGCGCACCGGGCACTATTCCCTGTCCCCGCCCGTCCGCAAACGCAGGTAGCTTGTCACTGTTTGTGACTTTCCTGTTGGCACACTAAGCCGCCGACGAGAAGATGAGGGCCACAAAACATAAGCGCCCCAGATCGGAGGAATCTGAGGCGCGTCCCAAACAGCGCATTTAAGCAGCTCTCCCCATAGCAACTGCTCACAGCGAAAAGACTCTAGGCCGCTTCATTTGCACACGTCAACAGCCTACTCGGATGGGCGACGCCAGACGAATGGTCGGGGACTTCGGCCGCAAAGCCCGGCGCCCCCGCGCAGCAGGTTATGCCGCTGTACTATTGAGCGAATGTTTCGCTCAAGTGACCAGACAAACTTACCCATGCATCTAACGTTCTCTCTTGGGCGTCACTCAACCCGAGGATCGCCTCCCGAGTGTCCCCGCCCAGTCGCAGACCCCAATGCAATGCCATCGCGTGCTGGAGTTGACGGGTTACAGCCTCAACATGGGATGTTGATAACGATTCGCACGTCTCGCATTTCTTGTTCATGCCCGGCCACCTCCTGTGCGATTGTAGCCCGAGAATCCAGGCGGCGTATCATCATCGTGATTGAGAAGAGGCGTTCTGATGCCTCGTAGACGTGGAAATCCAAATTGGACAAGCGGACGACGCCCCCCAATACCACGATTGCCAACCGCGTTCGAGGAACAGGTCCGAAAGCTTGGGCTGAATGAACAGACCCGTGCGACCTCGAAGCAGCTCCAGTACTGGTGTGAACTCAATAGAAATCGCTGCTACATCCCCGAGTGGCTACTAAAGCATTGGGGACTTTCTGTTGATGCCGACGCGGCTTAAGTGTGACATATGCTTTCTGCCCTAATCTTGTGGATCGTCGTCGGTCTGATCGCTGGCTGGGCGGCGGGCAAGATCATGAAAGGCGGCGGATACGGTCCTTTGAAGGACACACTTCTGGGAATGGTGGGTGCTGTCCTCGGAGGGTGGATATTTAACGCGCTGGGAATTTATCCGGCAGGCGGCATTGTCGCAAGCATTCTGGTCGCGATTGTCGGCGCGATCATCCTGATCTGGCTGTCGCGCCTGTTGAAGAAGACTTGATTGGCTGCGACGAGTACGCATTGTGAGTTGACTTTCCGCGGTGGGTTCCGGGCATAGGTTCATTGTGCAATAAAATCGATGCCTGCCATTGCCGATGGCGTGGCGGGAGACCTTGGGGGGCCTAGGCCGGCCTTCCTTTTTTTGCCGAAAAAGATGGTTACCGTTCGCGAGATCGAAGCGAGACACGCTTTCACCACACAGCCGGCCTTTAAGTCATTGGGGGCAAAGGTGCTTATAGGGTATAGAGGTTATGGAGACCTCTCCCTTACCACTTGGGTACCGCGCCGTATGGTCTAAATTAGCGTCATCTGCAAAAAAAGTCCATCCGGCGAGGCAATCCAACCCAAGCGGAAAAAGCGCGGCTGCCGCTGAACGCGAATCTGGCGACTGTCTGGTGACACGGCCCACAGCGCTATGAAACCGGGGGCCGGCAACAACTTCAGGTGGGCTGGGCCTCGGGAGTGGTCAGCCTGTGGCAGAAGCGGAGTCCAAGAGCCCTTGGTCGAGTGGGAACGCCCACTTCTCCGCCAACCGTGCGATCTCCGGCCTTGGCTGTTTGGCAGAATGTCCGGCCGGCACTAACTCAGAGCGAAGTTCTTGCGGACGCAGCAGCAGCTGGCGGATTCGCAGTTTGGCTTTGTGCAGTTGCGACTTCGAATTGCCGACCGAGCAACCGAGTATTTCTGCGATTTCCTGGTGCTCATAGCCCTCGACTTCGTGTAGCAGAAAGACTGTGCGATACCCGCGCGGCAATTCTCTGAGGGCATGAGCCAATGCGACGCGGTCGACGCAGCCGGCCAGGCGATCGTCCTGGGTTCCATATTCCCGGCGGATATCATGGGCGCCGTTGTCGACCTTGCAGGGCGCGTCAAGCGAAACCTGGCACAGGGACTTCTTGCGAAAATGCATCAGCACGGTATTGACGGCGATGCGATAGAGCCAGGTGGACAACGCGGAATCTCCGCGGAAGGTGGCCAGCTTACGAAACACCTGCATGAACGCGTCCTGGGTGAGATCTTCAGCTTCCGCAGTGTTGTTGGTCATACGCAGACACAAGGAATAGACTCGTGACTTGTGCGCGTGAAATAGAGCGGCAAAAGCATCCGAATCGCCTTGCTGAGCGCGCTTGATCAAATCGGAATCCAGAGGAATGGTACCGGTGTTAGCAGCGTCGCTGTTCACTGGTGTCTCCTTTTACGTCCAAAATGACGACATGGCGCACGCTCGGCCACATAGACATTTGGCAGGGTAGAGCCAGAGGCAAGGACGGACTATCCGGTGCACGCTGTAACTGTTTCCTTATCTTTCTGTACGCACGGCGACGGCGAGACAGCGCAAAACATTGCAGAGTGACGAAGTGCTCTCGCATACCTTCGACATCAAACCGCCGAAATGTTTGCCTACGGTTAGTCTCGTCATTCCTTGCTACATGGGCCAGAACAAGACCGGCTACAGAGAAGTCCCCGGAAGGAATACAGGGTCGACAGGATTGGCTGTGATAGCTACTTGACCTATGCTGCCGCCAGCTCAATTTCCTCAATGTGTCTACCCTATCGAGCAGGAGCTAGGGAAGCAAAATCTGGCTCCTGCTTCTCGCCTTGCGACTGCTGCGGGACCTCGGGAGTCCATCGGTAGCAACTGTTTTCCTGATCGCATTCGGGCCCGTGAGCTTAGTTGGCTGGACTGCCGCTTGAGAATCCGTTGACTTGAAAACGCCTTTAAGGAACGTTGAGTAGAGGGACGTCCCGAAAAAAATACAGGACTAGCCGGATAGCTGCATCCAGCACAAGTGAAGTATCTGTCAGTTAGACCCGACGCGAAAGAGGCGGAAGGCAGGCGCTGGCTGTACAATCCCATTCGTTAAGGGCGCCTGCCTCCGCCCCATATCCTCGTTCGAGGTTTCCGATTGCTCAATCAGACTGCTCCAATCGTGTGGCCGGGAAAGCCCTACCCGCTGGGAGCAACCTGGGATGGCGAAGGAGTGAACTTCGCCATCTTCTCGGAGCACGCAGAGAAGATCGATCTGTGTTTCTTTGACAAGAGTGGACGCCGCGAAATTCACTGTGTTTCGTTGCGGGAACAGACTGACCAAGTCTGGCATTGCTATTTACCCGAAGCTCGTCCTGGCCTGCTATACGGCTACCGGGTTTACGGTCCTTACGAGCCGGCGCACGGGTTACGCTTCAATCATCACAAACTCTTGCTTGATCCTTATGCCAAGCAGGTCCAGGGTGATTTGAAGTGGAGTGACTCGCATTTTGGCTATCGGATCGGTCACAGGCTGGAAGACTTGTCTTTCGACCGGCGAGATAACGCATTCGGCACCCTGAAGGGTGTTGTTGTCGACTCCTCCTTTACCTGGGGAAGCGATCAGGCACCGCGCATTCCCTGGCACCACAGCATAATTTATGAACTGCATGTAAAGGGCTTTACCATCCGCCATCCCGAGGTCCCGCCTCCCCTGCGCGGCACCTATGCGGCCTTGACGACCGCGCCAGTGATCGATTACCTCAAACGGCTCGGTATTACCGCGGTGGAGCTCATGCCGGTGCACTGTTTTGTGGATGACCGCCGACTGGTCGAAAGGGGTCTGCGCAACTATTGGGGTTACAACACCATTGGTTTCTTTGCTCCAGAGCCGCGATATTCCGAGACCGGAACGGTTAATGAGTTCAAGACCATGGTGAAAGCGCTCCACTCGGCTGGAATCGAGGTGATTCTGGATGTGGTTTACAACCACACTGCCGAAGGGAACCAACTGGGGCCGACGTTGTCATTCCGCGGAATCGACAACCCGGTGTACTACCGGCCTGCCCCGGATAATCCGCGCTTTTACATGGACTACACGGGGACCGGCAACACCCTGAATATGCGGCATCCCCGGGTTCTGCAACTCATCATGGATAGCCTTCGCTATTGGGTCCTCGACATGCATGTGGACGGCTTCCGCTTCGACCTGGCCGCGACTCTGGCGCGTGAACTGCATGAGGTAGATCGCCTCGGCGCATTCCTTGACATCATCCACCAGGATCCGGTGTTGTCTCAGGTCAAACTAATCGCGGAGCCGTGGGACTTGGGTGAGGGCGGCTACCAAGTAGGCAAATTCCCGGTAGGCTGGGCCGAATGGAATGATCGCTACCGTGATGCGGTGCGGTCCTATTGGAAAGGAGATGGTGGACAGATTGGAGAG
>Ga0210409_10001066_pt1 | contig 38343 bp, 27 predicted proteins | sample IncBWH17MmetaG_FD_161649 | JGI IMG/M metagenome (GOLD analysis project Ga0210409, IMG submission 161649) | Forest soil microbial communities from Barre Woods Harvard Forest LTER site, Petersham, Massachusetts, United States - Inc-BW-H-17-M | ecosystem: Environmental > Terrestrial > Soil >... | reverse complement strand
AGCGTGCTCTTGCCGGAACCGGATTCTCCGAGTACGCCGAGGATTTCTCCTGGACCGAGCTCAAAATTAATGCCTGAAAGGGCAGGGCAGACTTCACCCGTGCGAGCGGAGTACGAGGCGTGGAGATTCTTGACTTCTAGAAGCAGCGTCATTTCTTGGACCAGGGGCAGGCACTTCCCGCCCATTATTTATGGTCTGTTATAGGAGGCAGACGGACAAGACGGACCTAGTTCCACGCGCAGGAAGGTTATTGACGAGTAGGAACTAACTGGCCTTTGGTACAGGATAACGCGGGCGGCCGCGGAATTCGTTAAGAGACGACGCTATTCAGCCGTGTAGGTGACTTCAAGACGATGAATGAGAAAGCAGGATAATGTGAGAATCGCGAGGGTAAGGCATAGCAAACCGAGGATGGCAATAAGCGGAGAGACCGGTTCGGCCACGATCGTAAAAATTGCCAGGGGACCATCTGTGGGCAAGTTAACTGGGCAAAGATGCTTCAGATAGAAAGTGACGCTTAGCCGCTGGGCCCAGGAAGGAAAGATCGGAGCGATTGTTTCCCATCCCAGCAGCATAGCACCGGGGATGATCGGATTCTTGAAGAGAAGACTGAGAGCGAGAAATACGGCGCCGTAGCCGAGGCAAGCGAGAGCCGTCGCCAGCAGATAGGAGCCCAGCTGGCTGAGGCCAGGCCCGTCAAAAACGTAAGATCTGCCCGCTGAACCGAAGCGACTATACGTGAGACAAAAGCAGGCAAAAACCGCTGTCTCAAAAAGTGCGATGGAGATGACCGCGCCCGCCAGAAACTTTCCAATCACCAAAACCTCTTTTCTGACCGGGACGAGAAATTGATAGTGGAGTGTGCGCTGGACCATTTCGCCGCGGAACAGCCACGTAAAGATTCCCATGCAGGCGAAGAAAATGCCGAGCCGGAAATAGTAGAGCTGTATAGTTCCCGCGAGCACGAGCGTATCGTTTTCAATTTGGGCAGGGTCGATGTCATGTCTGTCGAAAATGTTGTGCGCGAGCAGGAATAAGACCGGTATCCAAGCGAGCAGATGAAACCCGATCCTCCGGCGAGTGAAGAGGTTTCGGCGAACCTCCGTGCGCACGAGGACGGAGATCTGGCTGGCAAACAGTCGCCAAGGTTGTTCTTTCAGAGAGCTTTGGGCGCGGGCAACGGATTCCTGGAGGCTCATGTTGGGCTGCCATCCGATCCGATGAGATATTGGTAGATGGAATTTACGTCGTCGTCAGCGGGAGCAACGGCATCGACTTCGACCAAGCCTGCGGACACGATTTTGTTGAGCAGCAGGGAAAACTGTTCGGCATCGCGCGTGTGCACCAGAACGCTCTGCCCATCGCTCAGGATTTTGGCTTCGACGACGTGATCCAGCTCGAACGCTGCGGACGCCAACTTCGCGGCGTTCGAACAACGGACGAGAATTTGCATTGGGTGATCACGGACTTCCCTGCGAACCTCTTTAATCTGGCCCTCGGCAACGACGTAGCCGCTGCTCATCAACACGACGCGATCGGAGATGCGGTCGACTTCCTCCAGAATGTGGCTGGAAATGATGACGTGCATTCCCTGTTTCGCAATGGCTTCGAAGAGGGCGATCGATTCGGCGCGGGCCATGGGATCGAGGCCGTTGAGCGGTTCGTCGAGAACGAGTACGGACGGATGATGCGCAATGGCTTGAGCGAGGCGGATGCGCTGGCGCATTCCTTTGCTATAGCCCGCCACTTTGCGCCGGGCGACTTGCGCCATGCCCGCGCGTTCGAGGGCTTCGTTCGTGAGCCTTGTGGCTTGGTCGTGGCCAAAACCATGAAGGCGTAGCGGCCAATAAATAAAATCGTAGCCATTCGTGCCAGGAGGGAAGGAGTCGAATTGCGTGCAGTATCCGACTTGGCGGAAGAATTCGATGGGTTGCTGGGGTGTTAGGCCGAGGACGTAAATCGCGCCGTGCGATGGCTTGATCAAGCCGGTGAGCAAGTTCATCAGCGTGGTTTTGCCTGAGCCGTTTGGTCCGACCAGGCTCGTGATTCCCGGTTCGAGAGAGAAATTTACTTTGTTCACGCCGAGAACTTCTCCGTAAAACTTGGAGACGTTGTCGAAGACGATTTGGCGGGTGTCGGGCGTCATCCTCGCACGACCTCACGGGCTCGCAATCGGACATTCAGAACAAACAGCGCGAATACGCAGACGAGAACCAGCATTGCCCAAGCCATTGGGAGCGGAATATCGTCTCCGCGCGTGAAGGCGCCCATAATCGAATCCGCGCGAAATGAGCGAATCAGAATCTGCCTATAAAGACTCGAGAAATTCAGGAGTCCGCCCCAATAGGTGCCCATGATGGCGTTGAACATCTCGCCGAGGCCCGCGGGGATGAAAAATGTGATGAAGATTATTGCGGTAGCAACAATGCGCAGCTTAACCCACGCTGACACGGCTAGCGAGATGAGGGAGAGCATCAGGATCCAAATCGCGGAGCAAAAGACAATAGGAATGACCATCCACAAATGCGACCAGATCCAGCCGTCACTCGCCAACCCAGCCTGAAGAGTAAACAAGAGCAAGCAGGGAATCCAGGTGACCGCGGAAAGAAGCAGGCCGAGGACGGCGAGTTTTCCCAAAACATAATCACCGCGGCTGAAAGGGCGGCTCAGAAAGAGAGGGAGAGCGCCATTCGTTAGATCACCAGAGATCAGGACCGGGCCGACCCAACAATTCAAAAGAAAAGCTGCCTGGGTCTGCATAGTCATGATGATGATGAAATACTGGCTTTCCACCTTGAAAAAATCCATATCTGGGCGCAGTTGCATCAGCAACTGTAAAGTTTTGTTATTGGCTACGAAAATGAAGCCTGCAGAGAACAGGCAGGGGATGATGCAAAGAATCAAGAGAAGAACGAAAAAGCGCGACTTAAACAGGTCGGCGAAGGCGAAGCGTGTGAGGACGAAAAATCGCGACCATTGGGGCGTTAGCGAGCCGGTGTAGGAATTGTAGCGGCGCTTATAGACGGCCATCAGCCACTCCCGATTGCTCCATGGCGTTGAGGAAGATGTCTTCGAGCGAATCGCGGCGATGATTCATGCGGCGAATTTGCACGCCGCGGTCCGCCGCGACCTTGAAGACTTCCCGGATCTCGACGCTGTCCGGCATGACGACCTTGATGCGGCCGCTGGTGAAAACCGCACATTCGCAGCCGATACTTTCGAGCGCAGAGGTGAAAGAAGCCTCGGCGCCAATTGTTTCGAGTTCGAGAAACTTGCGATTGGCGCGCCGCTCTTCGACAAGATTGCAGATGGAGGCAATTTGGCCGTTCCGCAGGATGAGTACCTCGTCGCAGGTTTCTTCGACGTCGCGCAGGAGATGCGAAGAGAGCAGTAGGCAGATGTCGCTGGCCTCGCGGATTTCGCGAATGAGTTCGATCAGGCGTTTGCGGGCTGGCGGGTCCATGCCGTTGGTCGGTTCGTCCAGAATGAGAACTTTGGGGCCGTGGGCAATCGCCTGGGCCAACTTCGCGAGTTGCTTCATGCCGAGAGAATACGTACCCACCGGGCGATAACGCGCTTCGCCGAGGCCGACGTAGACGAAAGCTTCGTGGGCGCGCTCCATCGCTTGTTCAGAGGGAAGGCCGGAAATTTCCGCCATGTAGCGAACGAAACGGACACCGGACATTTTAGAAATGAAAGCATCGTTCTCGGGCATGTAGCCCACCAAAGAGCGAAGCGCTTTGCCGCTGGCGAGAGAATCGAGTCCAAGTACGCGGGCGCTGCCTTTGGACGGAGTGTGAAAACCCAGAAGCGTGTTGATGAGAGTGGACTTGCCGGCACCGTTGGGCCCGAGGAGTCCAATGGCGCGGCTCTTCAGAACACCGGTGATGCCATGAAGTATCGTTCGGCCACCGAGTTGAACTTCGAGCCCATTGAGCTCAATCGTTGGAGTGGTCATCTAGAAGTCAATACGAATTAGCCTATCGTGAAGTTCCATGATCGGACAAGCCCAGCAAGTGCAGCAAGGTTGGAAAAGCTGGATTCAAGTCAAGGAGCTTGCCGCTGCTCGCCACTTCGATACGATCGCTTTCTCCATACGCGCACATTACGCTTGGTTTCGAATCAGCGGCCAATTGCTGAAGCATCGCCAATTGTCCGGAATTAAGCTGGGAAGCGAGGGGTTTCAGAATCGGGCTGAGATTTTGATAGAGCATCGCTGAAAAATTGGCCTGGTTGTCGCTGGGTAGCAGAGCGCGGAACGAAGCGGAACGAGCCAGCGATGTGCCATTCGCGTGGGTTTCTATTGCGGCGATGAGCAGCGCGCGTGAAGGAGCCACGATCATATACCCGTCCGCGAAGGTGTAGTCGTACTCGGACGTAACGGCCGTGAGTCCTGGAGATTGCGATTGGATCGAGTAGAACGTTCGGCCACCGACCTGGGCTTGATTGAGCGTTAAGCCTGGCTGATTTGATTTTTGCGCTTCCCGATTAGCAGCCTGCACCATTTTTTCGATGGCAAGCTGGAGCGCTCCTGATTGGTTGACCTCGATAATGGCTTTCCACGAAGGCGTGGGAAGGACCGGCCCATCGAGAGCAAGGGTCATCTCTCCGCCGAGGGCACTCGCAAGGTCGTTGCGAATATTCAGGTCGAGCTCCGTATTTAGCTGAGCCAGACTTTGGTTGAAATTCGGATCCGCGGCGCCGAACGTGGCGAAAAGGTCATCGAGCATGAGCGCCGGTTGCTTCCCAACGAAAGAGACTGCCGCGCCTGCGTTGGCGGAAACATAGTCGAGCGAGCCTACCGGAGCGGGAGCGGCCAGCCAGGAAGCGATGCCGCGCCGCTGACCATTAAATTCCAGAGTGAGGCGGTTGTCTGCTTGACTGGAACCCTGGCCGCGCGTGGCGATCAAATACTTTATATCGTTGAAGCCGCTATTCTGCAGCACATTCGATTCATGTTGCTGGGAGTGTGTAGAGTTTAGAATCTGGCCGAGATTGGCAGCGACGAGAGTTTCGGTGCCCTGGCTGTAAACATTCAGAATCCTTTGGCCGAAGTCAGTTGCAGCAAACTGAGCGGCTCCAGCGTCGAGTTGCGTGCTCATCTCCTGGACAGAAGCTGCGTCGCCACCGACGACAAGCATGTTCTGCCTGACAAGCATGATCATTCCGCGCTCGCCAGCCACAAGGGAGGAGAGCGACTGCGGATCCACGACGCGCAGATTGGATTTGCCTTGCGTGCTGGACAAAGTAGCAGCCAGGTGATTCTGCAAGAAGCTTTCCAGTCCGGGCTGTTTCACTTCGGCCAGCAGGATGGGGCCTTGATCGTTAGCGGCGGGGCTGGACCTGAACGTAATCACCACTTCGTCGCCCAAGTATTGGCTTATGGCTTGGATTTGTCCGATCAACTCTTCGGGAGTCGGATGCTGATTGGAGTTGCCGCTCTTGTTCCACCAGTCTTGCAGGACTTTGCTCTGCGAAAGCTGCTGCTGGAAGATTTGATTCGCTTGCTGGAGCGCGTCCCCAAGATTGGGGATGCCGATGTACAGGACGGTGTCAGGCGCCAACAAGGGGAGGATTTTGCTCTCGTACCGCGGGCCGGGTGTCGGGATGGCTTCGAGTTTTTCGCGAAGTGCTGAGAATTCGGCAAGTAGAGCCAGTTCGTGATTGAGGTCGTTGCTCCATCCGATTTCCTGGCTGACGGGAACAAGGCCAACACTCGACGTTGTGGCCACCTGATCGCCCGAGTGTAGGATGGATTCCGTTCCAGAATGCTTGACGTGGACTTCTCCTTCAATTACGGAGACGCGCGAGCCTTTTGTACCGGAATTGACTGAGAAGACTGTGCCGGTGACGGCTACCGTGCAATCGGGCGCGCTGACGTAGAGATGGCCGGTGCGACGATGCGCGGCCTGGACGATGATGCTGCCCTGGTCGAGATGGATGGTGGTATTGCGACGGTCCGCGCTTACGGCCAACTCCGCGCGCTGATTCATTTCCACTTTCGAGCCGTCGAAGAGTTTCACCGTGGCATGGGAATCGGCGGCAGTACGAATGAATTCGCCCTGGGTGACTTCGTCGCCCATCTTCAATACCTGCCCACCAGTCGGACCAACTCGATACGCCAGCCCGGCGATAGAGTCGATGCGCGCGCGGCTGCCAGGAGGGCCATCGATGTACCAGTTGCGCCCAGTCCAAACCAATGCAACCAAGACGGCCAATGAGGCTGCCGCGAAAGACAAACTACCTAAACTCCACTGGAAACCGCGCGACGTTGGTTCCATCCGCCAGCTAACGTTTGACTTAGCATCCACCGCGCGACCGTGAGCGTAGGAACGGCAGGAAACACATTCTTTCAGATGGTCTTCCACAATGAGCGCGCGAGCTTCGGGCAGTTCTTGTTGATGAAAGGCCGGCAGCAAAGCACGAATATCGGCGCAGCCACGGATGGGCTGTAGTGCGCTGGCTGTGGCTTCCTCGCCGAGTCCTTCTTGCAGCTTCTGCCACACGTGCTCGGCGGATGCTGAGAGTGCCTTGGCGTCGGGCTGATCCGCGCGGAGCTCGGAGATCGCTTGATCCAGCCGAGCGTCTTGTTTAGATCGAAAAAAATTCATGATGCACCTTTTCTAAATCCGCGAAGGCTCTTCTTCAGACGTGCGCGAGTCCGATGCAGTGTGACAGCAACAACTGCCTGAGATGTGTTCATCATCTGGGCGATTTCGGGGTTGTCCAGGCCTTCGATATAGCGCAGGGTAAACATCTCGGCAGTACGGGGGCTGAGCTTGGCAAGTTCTTGACGAAGCCAATTCTTGATTTCCATTGAGGAATGCGCTCGTTCCGGCGAGAGACTAGGATTGAAGTGCACTTCGTCCGCCGCTTCCACCGGCACGACTTCGCGATGGCCTCTCGATCGAATGAGATCCAAGGCGGCGTTCACGGCTGACCTGTGCAAATAGCCCTGTAGATTGGAGATACGGTTGTGGTCGACCGTGCCGCGAGCCAATCGGAGGAAGACGGATTGTGCCACGTCCTCGGCGTCGGCCATGCTGCCGGTTACGCGGTAAGCGGCTTTGAGGACACAAGCCTGGTGGGCCCGAAAGACTACCTCAAGCTCTGCGGCTGCTTGCGTCACCATGATGTTTTCTATCGCGGCCGCCAAGTTTCCCTCCTCGGCTCTTCTACAACCTAAGACGCGATAGCTAGAAACTTCTTAACACACAATTTGGGATGGGAGGTACTTTGCTTGGCCGGGGAGGCGAGGTTCGCACCCGTCGATTATGCTGCGTTTTTCATCCCGAGATGGAGGTCGGCCAGCCGTGGAGCTTCCACGGGCTGATCCAAATACGATGTATAAGCCGGCGAACGCCTGCCCGGATTTTTAGAACGCGCTTTGGAGAAAGATGCGGAACCGCCTCGATCGAGAGTGATGCCGCAGCTTTCGCAGCGCCTTGGCTTCGATCTGGCGAATTCGCTCCCGGGTAACGGCGAACGACTGGCCTACCTGCTCCAGCGTCAGTTCATTACCGTCCTCGAGGCCAAAGCGCATCTTGATGATTCTTTCCTCGCGCGGTGTGAGGGTCTTCAGCACCGAAGCCAGATGTTCCTTCAAGTTGAGATGAATAGCCGCATCCGACGGCGAAACCACACCTTTGTCTTCGACAAAGTCGCCGAGGTGGGACTCTTCGTCTTCTCCGATGGGCGTCTCGAAAGACATGGGCTGCTGCGCGATCTTCTTGGTCTTGCAGATCGCGTCAATGGAAAGATCCATGCGCCTCGCGAGTTCTTCGGTAGTAGGCTCGCGGCCGAGTTCTTGGACAAGTTGCCGGCTTGTGCGGGCTTGCTTGTTGATGGTCTCGATCATGTGCACGGGCACGCGGATAGTACGCGCCTGATCGGCGATGGCGCGGGTGATGCCCTGGCGAATCCACCAGGTTGCGTAGGTGGAGAATTTGTATCCGCGGCGCCACTCGAATTTGTCGGCGCCCTTCATGAGACCGATGTTGCCCTCTTGGATCAAATCGAGGAACTGCATGCCGCGATTGGTGTACTTTTTGGCGATGGAGACGACGAGGCGGAGGTTGGCTTCCGTCAACTCGGTTTTTGCCTGTTCGGTTTCCGCTTCGCCGTGCCGGATCGCGGTTAGCGCCCGCTTCAGCGAGTCCAAACCAACTTCGCACGATTCCTCGATGTTCTTTCGTTCCGTCCGGCGTGTACGCAGCTCATCGCGCGCTCCGTTCGCGCTTTCCGAGCGGGAGGTACTTACGCGGCGTTCCAGCCGGCCAATCTCGCGATCAAGCGTATGCAGTCGCTCGGCTGTAATCCGCAGAGTGTCAATCAGGCGCCTCTTCTCTGCGTCGCTGAATTCGATGGAACGGACCAGATGCGAAATCGCAATGCGCGTCCGGGCCAAGCGGCGCCGCCCGCGCAGATGCGCTAGCCTTTCGGATTTTGCTGTGTTCAGCAGCTTGAGCGCTTGCTTTCGCCCCAGCTGGTAGACCTTTTCGATTTGGTGGATGGTCCTCAGCGTTTGGCGCAGCTTTTCTTCGACTTTGTCGTCGGTAAGGTCTTCCTCTTGCAAGTGGACGATTTTCTTGATGGAGAGAGCGCCCTTACGAAGCTCTGCACCTACGGCGATCAATTCCTTGGCCACGATTGGCGAGCGTGATACGGTCTTTAGCACTCGCAACTTGCCACGTTCCATGCGCTTCGCGAGAACGATCTCCGTCTCACGCGTTAGGAGCGGCACCACGCCCATCTCACGCAAATAGGTGCTGACCGGATCGGTGCTCTTCTGCACGGAGTGCACGGGCCGTTCGATCTCGGTTTCTTCCTCATGGATCGCGTCGTTCCGGGGACCGAGTTCGACTCGCTGCGTGACTTCGAGCGTCGTATGCGCAGCTCTCGCCGCGGCAACATCTTCGAAAATTTCCGTGCCGTCTCGCTCGAAGGTAGAAAAGAGATTGTCGATCTCTTCCGTGGTGTGTTCTTCCGCGGAAAGGACCTCATTTACTTCCTCATTGAGCACGTAGCCGCGGCTCTTGCCGAGGCTGATAAGGTTGCCGACCAGATCGTGTTTTTCCTGAATAAGCAAAGCCAAGCGTTTTCTCCCCCGTACGGTATCGCCCGAGACTGTCGGTCCTGCCTGCACACAACCGCATGGCCAAGGAAAAAAGACCCTGAGCTTTTGTGGCAAACGAGAAGGCGGGATCCGAACTGCAATTCTGGCGGTAGATTCGCCGCAGTAACCGTCATGAATACCACGTTCATCCCGACGCGCTCGGGTGACGGTACCTTTATTCTGGAATTTGTTCGTTCACAGTATACGCTATTTTCGGCTTCATTTTCGGTCCAATTCGCGATCATTTTGGCTGTGCGGCTAACTTCTTCGCCTGCAAGGATTTACTGAGACCGGCGTTTGGATCCAGGGGAGAGTTGCTTCGATTTAAGAGGGCATTTGGGATTAGATTGCCCTTAACTTTTTCGCCACAATTCTAAGGAACTTCCGTCGTGGGATTACACAAGTATTACAGAAGCCCGCCTGCACGCGTGCTACTTTGGGATTCATGAGCATCCTAGGCCACGACAAAACATTTTCTCAACCTATTAATTGGACCACATCCCTTTTCATGCTGGCATTTCATATCGGCGCGGTCGCCGCGTTGTTCTTTTTCACCTGGAAGGCGCTGGCGCTGGCGGTTGTTCTTTGGTGGATCGCCGGAAGCCTCGGCATCGGTATGAGCTACCACCGCTTGCTCACCCACCGCGGCTACAAAACGCCGAAGTGGATGGAATATTTTCTGACAGTCTGCGGAACGCTGGCACTCGAAGGTGGGCCCATCGCCTGGGTGGCCACGCACCGGGTCCATCATCAGAACACTGACAAGGAAGGTGACCCACACTCGCCGCAGGATGGCGGCCTGTGGGCACACATGGGTTGGATAATGACGGGGCAGGCCATGCACAACAGCGTTAACCAACTGCTTCCCTATGTTCCCGATCTGCGAAAAGACAAGTTTCATGTTTGGATCACTAAGTGGCACTGGGTCCCGCTTGCGGTGCTTGGCATAGCGCTCTTTGCGATCGGTGGGTGGCCCTTCCTATTGTGGGGAGTGTTTGTGCGAACCGTGTTCGGGCTGCACTCGACATGGCTGGTAAACTCTGCGACGCACATGTGGGGTTCGCGGCGGTTCCTTACGGATGATACTTCCAAGAACAGTCTTTGGGTCGCGTTACTTACCTTTGGCGAAGGATGGCACAACAATCATCACGCTGTCCCGCAATCGGCGCGTCACGGGATTGTCTGGTATGAAATCGATCTGAACTGGTACGGCATCTGTGCCTTGCGTGCGCTCGGCCTCGCGTGGGACGTCAAGCGCCACAAGCTTGCGTCGGCGCGGCATAGCGATGAACGGCACGCCGTGATCAAACCAGAGGTTGCCTCGGCAGTTTCTCCCCTGGTGATATCCAGCGGCGATTGATCCTTTTCCCACGATCCGGACGAGATTTGCGCACGCGATCAGGCGACCCACAAGTGGACTTTACTGTCCTGCTGATATGGCAATCGCTCGCCCTGGCGTAAACTAAGACGTCATGCGCATCACGCGCCGCACCAAAGCTATCGCGTTCTTCATCGCGCTCGGGGCTTGCCTCGTTGCCCTGACGATCGTACTCAATGTCAGTTGGATCATTTTCCATTGGCGGCAGGTTGTTCCGCTGGTCCTCGGCATCATTTTCTTCGGTGTGCTTATCGCGGGGCTGGTCGTCAACACTATCTTCCTTGTCCGCGAGATCCGGCGAAATGAGCAGCAAGACAGCTTCCTCAATGCCGTCACCCATGAACTGAAGACGCCTATTGCTTCCATCCGTCTTTACCTGGAAACGCTGGCGAGCCGGAACCTGGATGAAGCCAAGCGACGCGAATTCTATCGCATCATGATTGACGATACCGATCGCCTGCTTGGGACGGTTGAGCAAGTACTGAAAGCCGGCGAAGTCCGACACGCGAGCGCGCGGAAGAATTGGCAGGAAGTGCAATTCTCGGAGATTGTTCGCGAGGGCCTGGCGCTCGCGCGTCTGAGGCAGAATCTTTCTCCAGAAGTGTTGAGTCTTGGCACGGCGCCGCCCGAGGAAATCGTAGTGTTGGGCAACCCCGAGGAATTCCGCACTGCCGTATTCAATCTGCTCGACAATGCCATCAAATATTCCGGCGAGAAGAAAAACATCGTGGTGGATTTGCTCACGCCCAATATCGATACGGTTCTGCTGCGCGTGCACGATCGCGGCATCGGCATACCGCACAACGAAATGAAGCGAATCTTCAAACGCTTTTATCGCGCATCGAATTCCAAGACAGACAAAGTGAAGGGAACGGGTCTCGGTCTCTTTATTGTGCGCTCGATCGCTCGCCGCTATGGCGGCGACGCCTTTGCCGAGAGCGAAGGTGAAGGGCGGGGAAGCACGTTTACTATTCGCCTTCCGAGGGTCTACCAGGCATGAGCCGCATCCTCATCGTTGAAGATGAAGCGCACCTGGCCGAGGGGCTTCGCTTCAATCTCGAAGCAGAAGGCCATAGCGTGCAGATTGCGGATACCGGAGAGGGCGCATTGAAGCGCTTGCTGAAGGACCGAGAAATCTTCGATGCGCTCGTGCTGGACGTCATGCTGCCCGGCAAGGACGGATTTTTGATTGCGCGCGAGTTGCGCAAGGCGCAAAACTATACTCCGCTGCTCATGCTTACCGCTCGCGGCCGCCCGGAAGATGTTCTGAAGGGATTTGAATCCGGCGCGGACGACTACTTGCCGAAACCGTTCAATCTCGCCATTTTGATCGCCCGTGTCGAGAGTTTATTGCGCCGGAAGAACTGGCAGAGTTCAGGGAATCCTGTGTCCACGCAAGATGTAGCGCCAACAGCCAATTCCCCTTCGCCGGAAATCTTTCGTTTTGATGACAAAGTCGTGGACTTCCAGAACCTGCAGTTGCGTGTGGGCAACCAAGTCATTCCGCTTACCATGATGGAAGCCGACTTGTTTCGCTGTTTGATCAACAATAGCGGCCGCCCCGTCTCTCGCAAACAATTGTTGCAAGAAGTCTGGAATCTGCACGAAGACACCGACACGCGAGCCATCGATAACTTCATCGTGCGTTTGCGGCGATATATTGAGCGGGAGCCTGGTAAGCCACGCTACCTGCTTACCGTTCGAGGCATAGGCTATAAATTCGTGCCAAGTCCCGGCAGTAAGAATCCAAAATAGTAGTTCGAGCATCACGCGGCCGCCAATTTTTCCTCGGCGGCTCCGCGGTGTATGAAAACACAAGATGACACCTTAGTTGGGAGATGCACGCCCACGCGGAGTAGCGGTATTATGCGTCCGGAGCGAATACAAATGCCATGGCAATCGTGACGGGAGTGGATTTTGGAACTTTGAGCGTTCGCGTTTCCATCGTGGACAGCGAACGAGGACTGCTGGCGACCGCACTCGCGGAATACCCGCTCCATCGCAAACGGGAAGATCCGGAATATGCCACGCAGGCGCATGAAGATCAAATGCGCGCGTTGGCGACCGCAACCCGCGGGGCGGTTCAGAAGGCGAACATCTCAGGCGATCAGGTGGAAGCCCTTGCAATAGACACCACCGGCTCTTCCGTGATTCCTGTTGGAGAAAATCTCGAGCCGCTTGATGAATACTATCTTTGGTGCGATCACCGGGCCAAAGCAGAAGCCGCGGAGATTACGGAAACGGCGCATCGAGAAGGACTTGCAGCCATTCAGTGGTGCGGCGGAGTGTATTCGTCGGAGTGGGGCTTCTCGAAGCTGTTGCATTGGCTGCGTCACAATCCAGAAAAGCGTACGCAATTTGTATCTGCCTTCGAGCATTGCGACATGGCAGCGGCAACGTTATGTGGCATCACGGACCCGCGCAAAGTAAAGCGCAGCGTTTGCGCCATGGGCCACAAGTGGCTATGGAATCCCGAGTTGGGCGGTCTGCCGTCGGAAGAGTTCCTCGTCAAAGTGGATCCTCTTTTTGCGGGAGTACGAGAAAAACTTCAAGGCGAGTATGTCACCTCCGACCAAATTGCCGGAAAACTTTCCCCGCTCTGGGCCGAAAAGCTCGGGTTGAAGGCGGGAATTCCTATACCCGTCGCGGCATTCGATGCGCATTGGGACGCCATCGGCGCTGGTTGCCGTGCCGAGGACATTGTGAATGTGGTTGGCACTTCGACATGCATCATTGGGATTACTCCGTCGGTCAATCTGGTCCCGGGAGTCTGCGGAGTTGTGCAGGGAAGTGTCCATCCACAGCGCACAGGAATTGAAGCAGGACTTTCGGCAGTGGGAGACATTTTCAACGCCATTGCCACTCGCGCTGGAACCGACGTTGCGACGCTAGGCCGGGGACTGGAAAAGTACAAGGCGGGGCAGACCGGTCTCCTTCGCATGACCTGGGACAACGGAGACCGGACCGTGCTGGTGAATCCGAACTTGCGGGGAATAACGCTCGGTTGGAACCTGCAGAGCACTGCGCAGGACGAACTCTTTGCCGCCATCGAAGGCACGGCATTCCACACGCGAATTATTCTGGACCGAATGGCGGAACACGGGGTGCACATCAAGCGTGTAATCAACGCAGGCGGCATTCCGCAGAAGAACAACGTACTCAATCTAATCTACGCGAATGTGCTGGGGAGGCCGGTTCTCGTGCCGAGCAAAAGCGTTGTCAGTCTCGGTTCGGCGATATTTGCGTTTCTTGCTGCCGGGACGTTCAAGTCTGTGGAGGAGGCGCAGGATAAAATTTGTCCCGACCATGCCATTTTTACACCAGAGCCAGCGGCGGAGAAGGCCTACAACTCGCTGTACGCACTCTATCAAAAGCTTTATTTCGCTCTCGGACAGCCGCGCGATGCAACGCTCGGCGATGTTCTCCCCTCGCTGATCCACATCGCCGAGAGGGCGAACCAGAGTTCTTCGTAAGCCGATTCGCGCGCCGGCCGCCAGGCCCCGTCGAGCAACTGGAAAAGTGAAAGCACACACTAGCCGGAATGTTTTAGTGCGCTATTCGTGTAAGCGCTTGCTCTAAGGCGCGTATAATGCCCGTCGGATTGATCGAGAGACGCCGACCTGAGGAGGCAAACATGTCACAGCGATCGCAATTGTCGCGCCGGGAATTTGTCGGCGCGGCCCTCTCCGCAGCCACGGTAAGCTCAGTGCCTATTCCGAATTTCTTCTGTTCATCCAGGGGAGACAATCCAAGCGCCGCCGATCCGACCTGGAAAGATGAAGGCGTTCTCTTTGTCGATAAGTCTCCCTACGCCAAGCTCCATAACATTCCAGTGCACGCGGTGACGATTACACAAGGATTTTGGGGAGCGCGACGCGAGACCAACGTCGACAAAAGCATTCCATCCATGGAGAAATTGCTCGAAGCCAATGGCCGGATGAACAATTTCTTGCGACTGGCCGGCAAGAGCGATGCGGCGCAGCATGGCCCGGTCTACTCGGATTCTGATGTTTACAAGTGGACGGAGGCGGCCGGCTTCGCGCTGCAGTCCGGCGATCGTCCAGAACTGCGCGCAACGGCGGACAAGATCATCAAAGAAATCGTCGCGGTTCAAGAACGCAGCGGATATTTGAATACCTACTACGTAGGTGACCACGCGAAGGATCGGATGGCACCTCAGGTACAGCGATGGGGCCACGAACTTTACAACATCGGCCATATGGTTCAGGGTGCGATTGCGTATTATCGCGCGACCGGCGACCGCACATTGCTGGATGCCGGTATTCGCTTCGTCGATAGCTATCTGTTGCCCAATTTCGGCCCGGGACCAGATAAGAAGCCCATACTTTCAGGGCATCCAGAAATCGAATTGGCGCTGATCGAGCTTTACCGTACCACCGGAGACAAGCGCTACCTTGAACTTGCGGGTTATATTCTGCACGGCGACGATCGCATTAAGCTGCCGCAGGACGGCTACGTTTATCACTTCAGCGGAATTCCTTTCACGTCGCGCACACATCTCGAAGGCCACGCCGTTCGTGCCATGTACGCCTGCTGCGGGGCCACGGACTATTATCTTGAAACCGGCGACCAATCCTACTGGAAGACGCTGAACGTGCTGTGGGAAGACCTCGTGTCATCGCAGATGTACGTGACGGGTGGAGTCGGAGCGCGCAGCGAAGGCGAAGCGTTTGGCGATTCCTATGAGCTGCCGAATTTCACGGCGTATGGCGAGAGTTGCGCGGCGATCGGCAACATGATGTGGAACTGGCGAATGCTCGCGGCCACGGGCGAAGCGAAATTCGCCGATGTTATCGAGAGGGCCTTATACAACGCAATTAATTCCGGCATTTCGCTTGACGGGACTATGTATTGTTACCGCAATCCGTTGGGATTCGATCCTTCCGGAGGCGACCAGATTCGCAATCCGTGGTACGACACGACGTGCTGCCCTCCGAACCTGGAGCGGACCTTCGCCTCCTTGCCCGGCTATTTTTATAGCACCAGCAAGGATGGCCTTTACCTGCACCTGTTCGACAATTCTCAGCTGGATTGGCACCTCGAGGATGGAACCGGGCTGAAAGTGGTGCAGAAGACGAATTATCCGTGGGACGGGACGGTGGAGATCTCCGTTGCGCCGGCGAAGCCGAGTGAGTTTACGTTTTATCTTCGCGTGCCTGGGTGGTCGTACGGCACGCAAATTTCGATCAATTGCAAGCCGCTTTCGGGAGCGACTCCGGGCCAGTATATCGCTTTGCAGCGTCGCTGGTCGTCCGGCGACGTTATCAACGTGAAGTTTGGGATGACGCCGCAGTTGATCGAAGCAAATTCGCGGGTGGTGGACGACTATGGGCGCGTGGCGGTTCAGCGTGGGCCGCTGGTTTATTGTCTTGAGCAGTTGGATCAGCCGGATGGAGTGCAGCTGTTCGATGTTGCTCTCGATGCGCGGCAGAAAGGCGAGTCGGCGTTTCACGAGGAGTTTCGCGGCGATTTGCTCGGCGGAATCGTGGTGCTGAAACATACGGGAGCGGTCAGCGTGAAGTCCAATTCGCATGGCTCGCTCTATCGTCCGTACACCGCCGAAGCGCCTAAAGCGCGGCAGGTGGAGTTGAGGTTTGTACCGTACTATGCGTGGGCGAACCGTGCGGCGACGCCAATGCAGGTTTGGACGCCAGTTCTGAAGGCGTAGCGAAATCACATCTCCCGGCCACGAGGCGCAAGCACTGAAAACGAGCCCCGCAATAATTATACTGGACCTTAGTTAAGCTGAGTATTTAGTGCGATCACGGATGTTGCCGGAAACTCGACCACAACGCTTTCCCCGCTTGCTCTCAGCGGCTTCGTCACAGAGCAACCATGTCTCGCGTCGGCTTGGGTGCGGTGTTCGTCAAAAGCGGTAGTTCAGCTCGCTGTAGCCGAGCGCGCCGTTGGAATTGGTGGGGTAGATTTTTTTGATTACGTCGCCGCCTACTGCGTATCCAAAGTAGAGGCCGAATGAAACGCCGTGCTTCCACTTGTAGTCGCCGCTGATGTCATACAGAGTTGCGAGGGACGTATCACCATTCGAAGTCCTTCCGTTGAAACCGAATGTCCACGGCTGAAACGCGCCGCCACCTGTGTACCACAAGTCATTCTTGTTGCTTAGCCAGAGTCCGTGTACATCGCTCCGGATTGTAAGTTTCTTGGTTGGCCGCAGCATTACTTCTCCGAAAAGGTCCGTATTATTCATGGAGTTGAAGAACGGAAAGCGGGCGTAGATGCGAGGAGTGGGAAGAATGGCGAAGAATGTGCCGTGGGTGTTGTCCGCGGGGTTCCCATCGCCGCTCGAGTAGTAATAGCCGCCGCGAAACCATGGATGAACGCGCTCCCAAAATGTCGGCTGCCATCCTCCCTCGATTGCGCCCGCGCCTGATCGCTGGGTCAATTCCCCCCAACTGCCGCTCTGAAGAGCACCCCAGCCGAGTAGGTCAAATGTGCCTGCGGAGGTCGGCGCTGCTAGGATGAAGTGTCCGCCGTACGTACCTATATTTATGCCACCGAGATCAGTGGCTCTGGCGGCCGCTGGGCGATTGTCCGTCTTCACAAGAGGGCGATCATCGTTGTAATAAATTCCAAATACGCGCCACTCTGCGTGTGCACTGCCGATTTCCGTCTGGCGCGTTAGCGCCACATAGGTGACGGGTGTCTTCACCCATCCCCAACCGTCGACCTGAAAGACGCCGCGCGTCGGAATCGCGCTAAGAGCCGTGAAGGTCCACGGACCGTTGGAGTAAAGGTACTGCAGTCCGTCAAAACTTCGCATCACGTCCGAAAAACCGAAGTTTCCGAGCAAGCGCTGACCGATGCGGTCCGCCTTCAGAGACGCCAAGGTGGGATCCTTGGGCGTTACTTCGCTGCCGTCGGTGAACTCCATGCGCCCCATCCGTAAACTTGAGTGCTCTCCCTTGACGCGGAAAAACGCCTGCTTTGGAAAGATAAATGCAGCGTTCTGACTGTTGTCATTCGCCGCGTAGTAGGATCCACCCAGCCCGTATTGGCCCAAGGGAGCTGGATGGACCGCGTGGTCCGGGATGCCAAGCAGAATAGGTGCCTCAAACTCTATGTTCCAGTCGTAGTGTTCATGCTTTTGCGAAAAACCGAAACGCACGACAGTTCCCGAATAACTGTAGAGGTTATTGCCGCTTGGAGGCTCAAACCAATTCCAAACTTCGTATCTTTCCCGGATGCTTCCGGAAAAGGTGACGCCTCCGAGTTGGATAGGTTGCGTGTTCGGCTCTTGTGCTTCAGTTAGGGACCCGACCAACAGAAGCAACAAACAAACGAGTAAGCTTTTCACGGAATCTCCAGTTCACGGGAATTCCAGGCAGTTCAATGAGGCACTGCCTGGGCGCTACCCGCTTGCAAATTCGCCTGAGTACAAGCGAACTGCGGCGTTCCCTCGACGTGGCGAATCTTAATGGCCCCGTGGGTGTCGTACTCCGAAGCGCAAACGAAAAAGTAGCGTCATTGTAGTTCGCAGAAATTCGAGCGCAATAATTGAAAAATACTATGAGTAGACGGGTTGAGTGGTGTGCTAGAGAAGCGGTGCCAGAGGAAGCGGAGGAGTTAGAGAATGCGGGTCAGACCCAGTGCCGCCAGGTCTGACGAGACCGAGGCAAGTCGCCTCCAAAGCGATGAGAGTTCAGAAGCGGCAGGCGAGGGTTTACTTAAGTTTAGCCAGAATCTTCTTTTGGTTCTGCACGATGGTGTTCAAGGTGGCCTGATTCTTCAAAATGGACGCCTGATTTTTCTTGATCGTTTCCTGATTTGCCTTGATGGCGCTCTGGTTTGCGAGAATCGATTTCTGGTTCTGCAAAATACGCTTCTGGTTTGCAATTACATCATTCTCAGACATTCTCGTGTTCCCTCATTTCGGAAATGGTGTTCGTGCGACAGTATTCTACGTGTGGTTCGCCAAGAGGCTTGCCATTTTCATCTTTCAAGATGACAGCGTCAATAGTGCTTTCGTAGGACATACAGAAGGGAGGTCCGCTGTTCACGGACCGGCAGACTGGGCGCTAATATGAATATACTATTGATGGTCCAACGGCCGCGTGGGAGTATCCTTCGCCGAGGAAGACCTGGTCTTTCAAGCTATTGCATCTATTGAGTTCTGGGAGGATAGCGGCATGGCGGTTTCCACTCCTGCGATTAGTGGCGCGCACATTCCGGCGGCCGCAGGTTCCAGCCTTTACGATAAGCTGAACTCGACGTGGCATGAGCGAGCTCTGCAGGTGTTTATGGCCATCGTTCTCGCGCACTGGGCTGAGCACCTGTTCCAGGCGTATCAGATCTATGTGATGGGATGGCCGCGTCCCCAGGCCAACGGCCTGGTGGGGCTATGGTATCCGTGGCTAATTAAGTCCGAAGTGCTCCACTACGGCTATGCACTTGTGATGCTGATCGGAATTTGGGTGTTGCGAAAGGGCTTTACAGGGACGGGCCGCAAGTGGTGGACCGTCGCCCTTGTGATTCAATTCTGGCATCACATCGAGCATCTCCTGCTGATCACCCAGGCGACCATGCATCATAATTTCTGGGGGAAACCCGTTCCCGTGAGCGTTCTGCAATTGTTCATACCCCGCGTGGAGCTCCATCTTTTTTACAACACCATCGTGTTTATTCCCATGGTCATCGGCATGTACTACCACATGTTTCCGCGCAAGGGAGAGGAAGGCTTGTCTGTTTGCACTTGCGAGTGGAATAAAGGGGAAAAGGGCGCGGAAGCCTCCGCGGCCTAGCAGCTCTTTTCGGTTTTTCTGCGGCGCGAGTCTTGGCCGCAGAGCGGAATCCAAAGTATTCAAACGACCCGAGTTCATTGGTCACGCCTTCTTCCAATCCGGCACACTTGTCCGTTGACGCGCCACGCTTCGACCTGCTTCGTGTTCCGATCCTCGGCGATTTTCTGAGCTGGCGGCATTCGCGCACCATTCTGCAAATTCCCCTGTTCCTTGTCGCCGTCGTGATGATTCTCCACGGAACACTTGGTCCCACGCTGGCGCCAAAAAACCTCGCGACTGTGCTCACGTGGGTACACTTCCGCGGCGCGTTAGTCCTGGTGTTACTTTGTGCTGGTAACTTTTTTTGTCTGGCGTGTCCGTTCATGCTCGTGCGCAACGCTGCGCGTCGCCTGTTTCGCCCACGTTTCAACTGGCCGAGAGCGCTGAGGAACAAGTGGATTTCGGTCGCTCTCTTCATCGCAATCTTGTTCACCTACGAACTTTTCAGCTTGTGGTCCTCGCCCTGGTGGACGGCTTCGCTGGCTATCGCTTACTTTGTCGCGATTCTGTTGATCGATGGGTTGTTCAAGCACGCTTCCTTCTGCAAATTTGTGTGTCCGATTGGGCAGTTTAATTTCATTGCGTCGACGCTCTCGCCGTTGGAAGTTCAAGTACGCGATCAGGGTGTCTGCAATCGTTGCGCGACAAAGGATTGCATCCGCGGACGCCGAGAAGTTGGCATGGAAAGGGCTGCAGATGAAAGAATCTCAGGTAGGGCGGGGAATGCATCTGATTTCGTGATTCTCCAGCGCGGCTGCGAACTCGCCCTCTTCCAGCCCCGCAAAGTGGGCAACATGGATTGCACGTTTTGCCTGGACTGCGTGCATGCCTGCCCCCACGACAATGTCGGTGTTATGAGCCGGCTGCCGGCGGCGGAACTGATGATCGATCCGATTCGTTCGGGCATCGGGTATTTCTCGTGCCGCAAGGATATCGCGGCCCTCGCTGTTGTATTCAGCTTTGGCGCGCTTCTCAACGCGTTCGGGATGGTCAGTCCCGTGTACGCGCTTGAAGCTTGGATGGGGAAGCTGCTTTCCGTCAGTTATGAAGCGCCGGTATTGGGCATCTTCTTCGTGGTCTTTCTCGTAGTCGAGCCCGCGATCTTGCTCGGCGCTGCTGCCTGGCTTACGCGCGCGTTAAGAGGCAGCAAACTGGCGCTAGTTCCGCTTGCCGTGCGCTACAGTTACGCGCTCGTTCCCCTGGGATTTGGAATGTGGCTGGCGCACTACGGATTCCATTTCTTCACGGGAATTCTCACCATCATACCGGTCACCCAAGCGGCGCTTGCCAATTTCGGTGTACATCTTTTCGGCGCCCCACTTTGGGCATGGACAGGTTTGCCAACACGCTTTGTTCAGCCGGTTGAATTGGGATTCCTATTGCTCGGGTTTGCCGGCTCGCTCCTGGTAGTACATTATTTGGCGGAAGAAGATTGCGCTCTTCAGCCGATGCGCGCCTTTATCCCCTGGGCGGCCGTTTGCTTGCTGATTGGTTTGGCATCAGTTTGGCTTATGTTTCAGCCCATGGAAATGCGCGCGATGCTGATGGGCGGCTGATGGAACGCCTAGGGCCAAGGATGAAAGGAATAGGCAAGAGCCGAGTGCTGCGCGCCCTGCTCGTTTTTTCTCAAACGAGCTTGCTCGCGATCCTCTGTTCGCAAAATGTTGCAGCGCACAACGGTCCGCCCTTTCCGATCATCACCGACCAGCGCGTGGGACCCTGCATTGTTTCTTTGTGGACGCATCCGGACGTTGGTATGGGCCTATTTTTCGTCATGGTTGATCCCTTGCCAGGTGAAACCATCCCAAAGGACCTCAAGATTCAGATCGGCGTGCAACCCCTCAGCGGGAGGCTCGCCGAGGTGGTCTATCCGGCGCGCCTTGAAGATTTGCGCGGGCAGGTCGAATACAAGACGGAAGTGCAGTTTGATCAGCAAGAGTTTTGGAAAGTACGCCTTATTTTGTCCAGTTCGGCAGGCGGCGGTGAAGCTCTCTCGAAAGTTGAGGTGACGCCTCCGGGTTTTGGGCGCTGGGACCTCTTGCTATATCTTTTGCCATTCTTGGGAGTCGGCTTTTTGTGGGTTACAGCCATCACCAAGCGGCGCCGGCTGCGAAAACTACGAGCCCAGAAGGTTGCGTGAAGTTTTGCGGTTGTGCTTTCTGCGTGAGAGACTGAAGGACAAATTGGTGTGTCGTTTTCTTGCCGAGAGCAACGAAGAGGAATAGTGTTTCGAACCAAACTCATATTTGCTCCTTTGAGCAATCGCGGGGCGTCTGCATGTCACCGCAGGTCAGCCTCTTTCCCCTGGCGGGGCATTAACTTCTTGTTCTTTTGCTGCGCGTTGAGCCTGGGTTTGTGTGGATGTGGCTCCAGCACAAAGCTTCCTAAGAAATCTTCAAAGGAATATGCGGAGGCAGTTTCCGCGTTTTACACAGGACTCGCTGCCTTGCAGGTTGGTGACGATGTCCACGCCGAGAACAAACTTTCTGAGCTTACGGCTCTCGTGCCGGGCGAGCCCGCTGGTTGGGCGAATTGGGGTGTCCTCGCTCTGCGGCAGCGAAAATTGGATGTCGCCGCGCAACGGATTGAGCGCGCACGCGGCCTTGCTCCCGACAACGACCAGATCTATCAACTGCTCGGACTCTTGGAGAGCAATCGCGGAAATTCGGCGAACGCTATTTCCGATTGGCGCAAGGCGGTTGAAATCAATCCGCGAAACTATCGCGCTGCCTACCAGCTCGCCGAAGAGGTCGAACGTCAAGGCGACGCTAATAGCGACGCAGAGTACCAACGCTTGATTCAGAAGATTCTGGCAGCTCAGCCGGAGAATTTGGCGGCGCAACTCGAACTTGCTCGCGTTGCCGCTAAGACCGGAGACACCGCGACATTGAAATCAATGCTGGCGCAGATCAGCTCGCGTTCTACGAATTGGCCTGCCGAGGTGAAAGCGCAGTTGTCCGCCGTGCAGGCGGCGGCCGACGGCCCTAATTCCCGCACGGCTGCGACGCGAACGACTTTTCTGCGAAACACGCTCATGCGCGTTCCGGAATTTCGCGAGAGCCTCGCGGTGTTGAAAGCGCCGCCGGGTGAAGAAGCGGAACCGTTCACTCATTTCTTGCGCTTGGAGACGCCAGACTTCACTCCCGCACCTGCGGACACCGCGCTTACGTTTACGCTGCAGCCGGTTCCGAATGGCGATGCCGCTCCGTGGACTTCGATTGGAGCGGTTGCGCTTGGCAGTGCAGGGGCACCGGTTATCGCGCTGGCGAACGACCGAGAGGTGCGCCTGTCGACGGGAGCGACATTCCCGTTCCCAGGTGGTTCGTCAGGTATCGCGCCTCTTCCTGAGGGCATCTTGCAGATCGATTTTAATTACGATTTCAAAACGGATCTGGTACTTGCCGGTGCAGGCGGCGTGCGTTTGATGCGGCAAGATGCTCCCGACAAATTCACCGACGTCACCGCAAACACCAAGCTGCCAAAAAGCATTACGAATGCCTCTTACACCGGGGCTTGGGCTGTCGACATCGAGGCCGATGGCGACCTCGACATTGTGCTCGGAAAGAAAGATGGTGTTCCGCAAGTCCTGCGAAACAATGGCGACGACACATTCACGGCGATCCAACCATTCCCAGGTATATCGGGAGTGCGAGCATTTGCTTGGGCAGATTTCGATTCAGACGGCAATGCCGACGCGGCAATTGTCGACGGCGCTGGCCGGCTGCACATTTTTCACAATGAGCGTCAGGGTCAATTCCGCGAAGTTACGCTTCCGACGAACTTGCCGACGGTTAAAGCGCTTGCCGTTGCTGATACGGATAACGACGGCGTTCTCGATCTGCTTGCCGTCGAGTCGAGTGGCGATATCATCAGCGTGTCCTTCAACGAAAGAAACGGGTGGAGTGTTGCGCCGCTCGTGCAAATTCCGAATCCCACAGCCATCTTGTCCGGCGACGTTCGGCTGGAAGTCGCCGACCTCGACAACAACGGGGCGCTCGACCTGATTCTCAGCCAAGTCGTGCCGGCTGCTGGACAACCCGCAACAGCGCCGCTGATATGGCTTGGGGATTCAACATCGAAATTTACTCTTCTGGACCACACTCGAGAGCCAAGCACGATTTTTGATATCGCGGACTTGAATGCCAATGGTCGCCTCGATCTGCTCGGCTTCGATGCGAATAGCAAGCCAGTGCAAGGCGTGAATCATGGTTCGAAGAACTATCACTGGCAAGTCGTTCGGCCTCACGCGAAGCAGGCCGTTGGCGACCAGCGCATCAATCCGTTCGGTGTCGGCGGAGAGATCGAAATTCGTTCGGGCCTACTGGTCCAGAAGCAACCTATCAACGGGCCACAGCTTCACTTTGGTCTTGGCAACCAGACGAGTGCGGAGGTTGTGCGCGTCGTTTGGCCGAACGGCACGGTGCGTGCAGAATTCGGAGTGAAGGCGGACCAGGAAGTTGTCACCGAGCAACGATTGAAAGCGTCCTGTCCATTTCTTTTCGCCTGGAACGGCACGAAGATGGACTTCATCAAAGACGCTGTTCCGTGGGGTTCTGCAATCGGGCTGCGCATCAATACGTTGGGCTCGGCGAAGGTCGCGACTACCGGCGAGTGGTACAAGATTCGCCGCAATCAACTGGTTCCACACGACGGATACTACGACCTTCGCATCACGGCAGAACTTTGGGAGGTCTACTACTACGATCGGATCGCGCTCATGACGGTCGATCATCCCACTGGCACGGAAATTTATGTTGACGAACGTTTCGTAATTCCACCTGCGAAGCTCGGTTTCACGACGGTGGCCACTCCGCACAAGATTGCTCGCGCTATCGACGACAACGGCAACGACGTAACGGACATCGTCAGCACGTTGGATGGGCGGGCGCTCGATTCTTTTGGCCGTGGCCAGTATCAGGGAATTACGCGCGACCATTACGTTGAGATCGATCTCGGGGACGACGCTCCGCAGAGCGGTCCGCTTTATTTGATCGCGCAAGGTTCCATTCACGACACCGAATCGTCCTTGAACGTGGCGATCACGCAAGGGAATCGCTGGCACGCGAAAGGCATGAGCGTCGAAGTTCCTGATGGCCGTGGTGGATGGACTGCAGCTCAATCGAATCTCGGTTTTCCGGCTGGCCGCAGGAAGACCGTCCTTTTCAACCTCACGAATATTTTTCGCCCGGGAACTCCGCGCCGAGTGCGCTTGCGGACTAATCTGGAAATCTATTGGGATTGTATCGAGTGGGCCGCCGGCGATCCGGGTGCCCAGGTGAAAACGCAGACGCTGGATGCGCAAGTCGCCGACTTGCATTATCGTGGCTATTCGACAATCGATCGGCCAGACGCTGGCGCGCCGGAAGTGCCAAATTACTACGAAATTCTGGGCACAAAACAACGCTGGCGCGATTTGATTGGTTACTACACGCGATACGGTGATGTGCGCGAGCTGCTGAATCGCGTTGACGATCGCTACGTCATCGTCAACTCAGGTGATGAGATGTCGCTGCGGTTTGCCGAACAACCGTCACCGCCGGCTGGCTGGCTCCGCGATTTTATTCTAGTCGGCGACGGATGGATCAAGGATGGGGATTTTAACTCGACCTTTTCAAAGACCGTGTTGCCGTTGCCCTACCACGCAAAGCAGGAATACGTCGAGCGGCCCGACTGGCTGGAAGATGAGTACGTCTATCGCAAGCATCCGGAAGACTGGGAGAACTATCACACGCGCTACGTCACGCCAGATGTCTTTCAAAATTCGCTCAGGAGCGCGCCGCCCAAGTGAAGCAAGGCATCGCAGCTAGAATTATTCTGGCGATCATCTTTGTGGGCCTGGTGGTCTCTCCCCTACTCATCAAGCGCTTTGCGGCGCGTCACGATGAAACGAAAACAAAGTTGGATCTTCAGACCGCCCTTGCTCGCCATGGTTTCTATTTACAGGAAGTTTCGCACTCGGCCGGAGTGGATTTTGTTCATCAAGCGCCCACGCTTGATCCCCGATTGAACCACATCATGCCGCAAGTCGCTTCGATGGGCGCGTCCGTCTCGATCGTGGATTTTGATCGCGATGGGTGGCCCGATATTTATGTTACGAGTAGCAAAGAAGGAGCAAAGAACGCGCTCTATCGAAATATGCACGACGGCACGTTCAAGGACGTCGCGGAAGAGATGGGCGTCGCGGACGTGAATCGCTCCGGCACAGGTGTTTCGATGGGCGCGGTCTGGGGCGATTACGACAATGACGGCTATGAAGACCTCTTGTTGATCAAGTGGGGCAAGCCGGAATTATTTCACAATGATGCGGGCCACGGTTTTACGCGCGTGACGGATCAAGTAGGCCTGCCGCCATGGATCAACGCGAACACCGCGCTGTGGTTCGACTACGACGGCGATGGTCTGCTCGACCTGTTCATTGGCGGCTACTACTCCGAGGACGTCGATCTCTGGCACCTCGCTTCCACCAAGATGATGCCGGACAGTTTTGAGTACGCGAAAAACGGCGGTCGTAAATATCTTTTTCACAACCTCGGAAATGGCAAGTTTGAGGAAGTTAGCGAAAAAGTGGGCATCAACAGTCGCCGGTGGGCTTTGGCCTCTGCCGCTGCTGACCTCCGAGGCACGGGCCACCCTGATCTTTTCATAGCGAACGACTATGGAGTGTCTGAGCTTTATTTCAACGACGGAAAGCGCTTCCACGAAGTCGGCGAACAAACGGGCGTTGGATTTGCTCCGAAAAGCGGAATGAACGCAAGCTTCGGAGATATCCTCAACCAGGGCCGCTACGCCGTCTACGTGTCGAACATTTCCGAAGAAGGTGTACTCATTCAAGGAAACAATTTGTGGATGCCGAAAGAGAACACCAGCGGGGACAAGTTGCAGTATGAAAATCTGGCACGTGATTTTGGCGTGGAAATCGGCGGCTGGAGCTTCGGCGCGCAATTCGGCGATCTGAACAACGACGGCACTCTCGACTTGTACTTGACCAACGGCTACGTCTCGCTCGACCACAATCGCAGCTATTGGTACGATTTTTCGAAGATTGCTGGCGGACATAGCGCCATTATCAACGATGCGAAAAATTGGCCAGCGATGGAAGGGCGAAGCCTGTCCGGATATCAAACGAAGCATGTCTGGCTCAATGATGGCAGTGGAAAGTTTGTCGACGTAGCGCAGGCAGTGGGTGTCACGGACACGTATGACGGACGCGCAGTTGCTTTGGCAGACTTATGGAATCAAGGCGTGCTCGACGTCATTGTCGCCAATGAGCGAGGGCCTTTGCTCATTTACAAAAACACGGTGATTCCCGAAAACAAATGGGTCGAGTTTGAGCTCGAGGGGACCAAGAGTAATCGAAGCGCAATCGGCGCGCAGGTCACGCTGTTTTGGAACGGTCAACAACAGGTACAAGAAGTTTCGGGAGGGAGTGGATTCGCCGCGCAAAATCAGCGGCGATTGCATTTTGGGCTGGGCAAGTTCCCGCAGGTACAAAAGGCCGTGATTCGCTGGCCCTCTGGCAAAATCCAGACCATCGACAGCCCCGCTCCCAATGAGAATCACGTGATCAAGGAACCTTCATGAGCCAACAGACCGTACCCTTGACCCCGCAACCTATCGAATCAACCTCTTGGAAGCGGTTTCTCAGTCCGGAAAACCGGTACCTCGCGCCGATGTTCATCACCTGCATCCTCATTGTGGGTCATTTATCCTTCGGCATTTTGGAAAGTTACAAGAAGACGGGGATGGCGATTGCGGCGAGTCTGCTCACGGAATTAGTCCTCGGCCGGATGTTCACGGGCAAGTGGCCCAACCTCGCGAGCGCTTACATCACCGGCATCAGCGTGGGCATCCTGGTTCGGTCGCCGGCCTTCTGGCCGTATGCGGTCTGTGCGGTCGTCTCCATCATGTCGAAGTATGTCCTTCGAATAAAGGGGCGCCATATTTGGAATCCTTCCAACTTTGGGATTTCCGTTCTGTTGTTCCTCGCGCCGGAAGTCGTAGCGAGCCTGAGCATTCAATGGGGCAACTATCTGCTGCCCATGGTGGTGATCTGGATCCTCGGATCGGTCATCATCTGGCGAGTGCGCCGCTTCCACATCACAGGCACGTACGTTGCTTGCTTTATTGTCTTCGCCTTCCTGCGCAGCTACATCACCGGCAGTCCCTGGCCATCCGAGATTGCTCCTCTCACGGGACCGATGTATCAGCTGTTTATTTTTTTCATGATCACGGATCCGAAGACGACAGTGCGATCCAAGTTCTGGCAGTGCGTCGTCGTTTCCCTTGTAGCTCTCGTTGAAATGATTTTTCGTTTGTCGCAGGTGGTCTACGCGCCATTTTATGCACTGTTCCTGGTGGGACCTGCGGCACTGCTTATCGAAATGTGGTTCGACTCTCGGCGAACCGTCCCTGCGCGCGTGGCTGCATGAAGAGGAAATTCTTAGCGATAGGATTTCTCGGATGTAAGTCGCCACAAAGACTGCTCCTCTTGCTCGCAGTGTCAGTTCTCGCTTCCGGCTGTCAGCACAAACCAACTGCCGAGCCAGAACTGAGCGCGCCATCGAGACCCCCGTCAGCAGCGGCCGCGTCCTCTCCTTCGGCAGTTCAGTCTCCAGCGGAAGCCATTCCGCACGCGTATTCCGAAATAGCCCGGCCTTCCGGGCCCATCGAGTTCGTGGACGTCACCGCGCAAGCAGGCATCCATTTCAAACACAACAGCGGCGCATTCGGTAAAAAGTTCTTGCCGGAAACGATGGGAAGCGGCGTCTGCTTTATCGACTACGACAACGACGGCTGGCAGGACATTTTCCTCGTGAATTCGATGGACTGGCCGGAGCACAAGACCGGCAAGTCTTTTCCAGCGTTGTATCACAGCAATCGCGACGGAACATTCACCGATGTGACGCAGCAGGCGGGTTTGGCTATCGAGAGCTACGGGTTGGGCTGCGCCGTCGGCGACTACGATAACGATGGGTACGACGATCTCTATCTAACGACACTCGGCTCCAACCACCTCTTCCACAATCTCGGCAACGGCAAATTCGCCGACGTCACTGCAAAGGCGGGCGTAGCCAGCCCCGGATTTTCCGCGAGCGCAGTGTGGTTCGACTACGACAACGACGGCAAGCTCGATCTCTTCGTTACGCACTACATCGAATGGTCCATCGAAAAGGATCAATACTGCACGCTCGACAACAAGAACAAGTCGTACTGCACGCCGCAAACCTATAAGGGGGAGAGCTCTCGCCTTTATCACAACAAAGGCAACGGAGTCTTCGAAGACGTCACCAAACAAGCCGGTCTGCTGGATTCCACAAGCAAAGCACTAGGTGTCGCGCTGCTCGACTACGATAACGATGGATGGATGGATCTCTTCGTCTCGAATGACACCGAGCCCAACAAGCTTTACCACAACAATCACGACGACACGTTCACCGACGTAGGCGTGACCGTCGGAGTCGCCTTCAGCGACTCCGGCAGAGTGCGCGCCGGCATGGGCACGGATGCTGCTGACCTCGAAGGTTCCGGCTTCCCGAGCTTGGTGATTGGCAATTTTACAAACGAGAGCATGTCGCTTTATAAGAATGATGGTTCAGGCTTGTTCACCGATGAGTCGCTGCGCTCCGGTATCAGCCAAATGACCAGCCAATCGCTAACCTTCGGCTGTTTCTTCATGGACTATGACCTGGACGGACTTCTGGATATCGTTGCGGCGAACGGCCACGTCTCCGATGACATCGCCGTCGTTCAGCCCACGTTGAGATATGCGCAACCCGTCGGAATTTACCGGAACATCGGAAATCGGAAATTTGAAGACTTATCGACGAAGCTGGGCCGCGCGATCCAGAAGCCCGTGGTTGCTCGCGGCATGGCGTACACCGATTTTGACAATGACGGAGACCTGGATTTGGTGATCACCGCTAACAATGGTCCGGCTCGTCTTCTCCGCAATGAAAACGCAAATCAGAACGATGTATTGCGCGTAAGGTTGATAGGTACAAAATCGAATCGTGACGCCATCGGCGCAAAGGTCACACTCACCACGAGTAGCGGCGCCTTGGCGCGCATGGTCAAGGGCGGGTCAAGTTACTTGTCTCAGAGCGAGTTGCCCCTAACCTTTGGTTTGGGGAAGCCAGGCAGCACGAAGATTGTTCGCATGCAGATTGTTTGGCCCAGCGGCCGCAAGGATTCGATTGCTGACATAAAGCCGAACCACTTTGTCACGATCCAGGAAGGGAAGGGAATGGTCTCCGCCGCTCCACTCCACCTCGCTCCAGGAGCCACGGAGACAAGTTCGTCTCCTCCGCGATAGTCTAGCCAGACCAACCCTGCGGCGTTCATCGCTAATGGTCGGGGGCGGCCGGATTTGCACCGGGGCCTCGTCGTACGCTGCCGTCACCTTGGAGGCTTGATCTCCGACAGAAGTTCTGCGAAGTCGCGGGAGACGCTTTCTCAGCTTCAGTCTCAGCTCTGAGACGATCATGCGACTCACATCATACTTTTCTTTGGCCTATGCATCCCGTTGCGGAACAGGCGGTGATCGCGTATGACGAATTGCGTGGCGTTCGTTGGCATTTATGGGATATCTCCGTTACCCAGCTCGGCTATCGCGAATGGCGGTACTGCGCAACTACGCATACATGAATGAGCGGGCAATTTGAGAAGGCGTCCGGGGGTTGAGCGCAATATTCCAACCACCCTTGTATGCGCTTTCTGCAGTCGAAAACAAAAACCCCGCTCGCTGGGTGTGGTGTGCGAGCGGGGTAAGTTGCCTACTCCCGGGGTGTGGCTAGAAGTAGATCTTTCCTCCAAGCTGGAGGACTCTCGGATCAAACGCTGAGGTCACGGCGCCGAAGTTCGAAGAGCCAAGGCCAGTGCTTACCTGGTTAAACTGCGTATGGTTCCAGGTGTTGAAGGTTTCCAAACGCAGTTCCAAATAGCTGCCGCGCGATTCCCAGAGGTTGAACCTCTTGAAGAGCGACAGGTTCCAGTTGTCGCGTCCAGGTCCGCGCAGGTCGTTGTGTGGCAGAGTGCCCCAAGCGCCGATGGCTGGAGCCGAGAACGCGCTCGGGCTAAACCACTCATTGACGAGATGTGGGGTGTTGAGTGTGCCAGTCAGGTTTGGCCGGTTATTACCGCCACCTACGCCGTTGGTCTGCTGACTGCCGGTGAGCGTGATGTTAATTGGCAGGCCGGACTCCATGGTGACGATGCCGGAGACTTGCCAGCCGCCGACTGCTGTCTTCAGCAGGCGGTTCTCACTGTGGCGGAAGACCGGGATGTCGTAGATGAAGTCCACGACAGCCACGTTCAAGCGGTCATATCCGCTTGATCCCTGGTCATATAGCCAGCCTGCCCAGGGGTTGGACACGGTTTGCAAGTCTTGGCCGCCGTTGCCATTGGTGGGGTCGACCGCGTGCGAAAGCGTGTAGAAGGCGCGAAGGGTCAGGTCACGACCGAGCTGCGAATTCAGGTCCATTTGCAGGCCATTGTAGTGCGTATTGGCTTCGTTTTCCGAAAGGGTGATGGAGTTGAAGCCGGGGTAGGGCAGGCCTGGTGCGATGTTGTAGTTGAGAGACGGTTGGCCGGGGATCAAACCAGCCACTTCCGGTATCTGCGACTCGTTAAACAGGTTGATGTTCCGGTAGTCGTTCTGGTGACGACCCACGTTGCCCACGTAACTCACCGTGAACACCGACCTGGTTCCGATGGCGTGTTGCACGCCAACGCTCCACTGGTAGCTGACCGGCGGCTTGTAATCGCTGATATCCAAGCCCGTGATTCCGGCAGGGTTAATCGGCAGAGTCACCGGTGTACCGTTAGAGAGAGCGATGCTCGGATTGAGCATCGTCACCTGGGGAGTGTTGACCTGGAGACTGAACGGAATATTGGGACCGGCGTTGTACATGTCGTTGCCCTGAATGCGCTCGTACATGATGCCGAATCCGCCGCGGACCACGGTTTTGCCGCTTCCCGTTACGTCATAGGCAAAGCCAATGCGAGGACCGAAGGTGGCCCAATGATTGTTGACCAGGCCCTTTGGGACGCCGACCGTGGCAGGGACGCCGATACCGTTCAAATAGAGCGGAACTCCGGCGAGGATGGGATTGGGGCTGGTGCCAAGGCCCGGGCTTATGCCCGTGCAGCCCGGATTCGCGCCGGTCACGGGATTGAAAGCGCCGCCGCAAATAGTGCCGTTTGTGCTCATGAGAGCGGCGTTAGCCGGGATATAAAGCTGGGGGTAGAAATTCCCCATGCGGTCGTTCGCTTCATAGGTGTGGGGGATGCCGTCCCAACGCAAGCCGAGGTTCAGGGTTAACCTGCGGTTCACGCGCCAGTTGTCCTGGGCGTACGCGGCCCAAGATACGTTGTTCCACTGGCCGCTATCCTGCACGGCGAGCTCTTGATAAGAGTTAGGCATGCCGAGCAACATGCTGGCGAAGCTGTTTCCGCAAGTGGTGTTGGCCGGGCAAGCCGCGGTCCCGGAAGTAAACGTATTGTTGAAGCCGAAACCGCCTTGGGTCTGACCGAAGAGGTCCTGGGTCTTTTTGTAGAGCGCCCAGCTGCCGCCGAACTTGAACTGGTGGGCGCCATGTGTCCAGGAAACGTCATCGCGGACCTGGTAGTCATCGGCCTTGTTGTTCCACGGCCAGCTGGAGATTTCGAAATTCGCGCCGCTCTGGCCGCTCAAGTCGATGTTGGGAATACGGTTCAAGTTGTTCGGTCCACTGAAGAGCCTGGAGTTCGTCCCATCGTAGCCGGCGGGGAGAGCCAAGCTGGCCAATCCCGTGGCTGCATAAGGGATGATGTTGATGCGGTTCCCGTTGTAGTTGAAGGCTACTTCGTTGATGAGCGTTGGGCTGATCGTATAGGTGGTGTGGATGACGGCGCTATACGAAGGATTGCCGAAGTTGTCGCCGACCGTAGGAACGTTGTCTCCGCTCCACTGGCTCTGGGCAAAACCCTGTGTCACTTGTTCGGCGATGTAGTGCCCGAAGACAGACAGCTTGGGCGTGAAGTTATGATCGATGCGGACGACCTCTTCCCGCAAGGTGGTGCTGGAGTTGGCGCCGCCGTGGAACTCGGCATTTCCCTGCCCGTCAACGGTGTTGTTCGCCGGGAAAATGCCGGCCCCGACCAGAGCCGCCGCGTTAGGATTGATCATGCAAGAGGGAATGATGTTGCCCGGGAACTGCTGTCCCCCCACGATTCCCGCCGGGGCTGTCTTGCCAGGACAATTGGCAAAGAGAACGCTGGAGGCAACTTGTGCATTCGACCCCGTGCAAGCCCCGACCGGAGTCCCAGGCCCGCAGAAGGTTGGAACGAATATGGGGTTTGGCTTGGCGAGAGAGAGTAGAGAGCTGAAATTTCCGCCATAAGTAGCCGTGCCAGGAACCGTCTGGTTGACCGCAGCGCCCTGGATCAAGGGGCGCCATTCCATATTGTAGAAGAAGAAGGTCCTCTTTTTGTCCGGGTTATAGAAGTGGCCAAAACTTACCGGACCGCCTACGTTAAAACCGTAGACGTTCAGGCGCAGCGCGCTGTTGGGCACGAAATAATTCTGCGCATCGTAATAGTTGTTGCGGTTGAACTCCCACGCCGAAGCGTGATACTGGCTCGTTCCAGACTTCAGAACCATGGTCATCGTGCCGGCCGAAGACAGGCCATAATCCGCGCTGTAGTTGGAAGTAAGAGCGCGGAACTCCGCGATAGCGTCCGAGGACGGGGCAATGCTCATGCCGCCGGCGCCGCCGCGGTCGTCATCTTCGCCGCCATCCAGCAAGTAGATGTTGTGATTCTGGCGCATGCCATTGAATTCCACGTTGTTGTCGCCGCCGACTGGTGTGTTGACCTCACCTGAACTCATACCACCACCACCAATCTGGCTCGAGGCTCCTGGGGTCAATACAGCAAGCTGGTAAATGCTTCGCCCGGCCACCGCGAGCTGACTCATCTGCTGGCCGGTTATAAGGTTGCTACGCTCTCCAGAATCGGTCTGAACCTGGACGGCGTTGGCTTCGACCGTAACGGTTTCTTGCGAAGCGCCCAATTGCATCTGGAAATCGACGCGCATGCGGGCTCCAACGGTCAGGACGATGTCTTTTTGTTCCGCGACCTTGAAGCCTTTGGCCTCGGCTTTGACAACGTAATGGCCGATCTGTAGATCGACAGCGACATACTGGCCGGAGTCATTCGTCGGAATGACGTGAGTCGCGCCCGTCTCCGTATTAGTCAGAGTTACAGCCACATTCGGGACGACGGCTCCAGAAGGATCGGTAACTGTGCCGACGATCGTAGCTTGTTGAGCGAACGCTGAACTGGAATAGCAAACCAGGGCAACTAAAAGCATAAATAAAAACCGCGGCGTGAACTGCTTAACCTGAGTTAGAAGATTTTCTAGCTTGCACACTTGGAGATACCCCCTTTTTTAGAAATTAGGCCGCGAGCTTTCTCATCCCTCGAAATGGAAAACTCTTTCTGGCCTACAGGAGCATCCGCACCGACGCCCTGCATCTCTCGCACCGGGACCAAAAGTAAAAGGCGATAAGCAATATCGATATTTTTAATCTTGCGCAGAGGAGTGGTCGGGCGCAATATCCACATAAGCTAAATCCGCTATGACCAGTCGGAAGGAGACATGAAGAAAGTCCCGAGCGCGCTCTCGCCCGTTATAGCCGTCGACCGGAAGGCCGTAAAACCTCTGCACAAGCAAATCTATGACGCCTACCGCGCAATGATCGTCAGCCGAAACCTGGGCGCCGGCCAGCAGATTCCATCGACTCGGGCTCTTGCTGCAGATCTGAAGATTTCTCGAATACCGGTCCTAACTGCTTATTCTCAGCTTCTGGCAGAAGGTTATTTCGAGGCTCGCGCTGGTGCGGGAACCTTTGTCTGCAGCACCCTGCCAGACCAATTGACGTCCAGCGATGGAATCTCAAGCGGTTCAGCCGCGATTCGTTCCGGTGCGCGGGCTGCTTCGAAACGTGCGATGCTGCTTGCTCCGTATGAAAGACTCCCCTGGCTGCGTGGTTTGGGGGCTTTCAACGCAGGCCAGCCAGCGATCGACCAATTTCCATTCCAGACGTGGTCCCGCCTGGTTATGCGCCATTGCCGAAGTCCCCATGCAAGGGAAATGTATTATGGTGGACCGCTTGGTTTCGAAGAGCTTCGCAAAGCCATCTGTACCTACCTCAGAACCGCGCGGGCGGTTCGTTGCGATCCGCAGCAAGTCATGATTGTCGCTGGCTCTCAGCAGGCTCTGGAGATAGCTACGCGCGTACTGCTTGACGATCAAAGCGCCGCGTGGGTAGAAGAACCCGGGTATTGGTTGACGCGGCAGGTATTAACCGCGGCCGGCTGCCGTCTGGTGCCCGTCCCGGTGGACAGTGAGGGCTTGGATGTCGCCTTCGGCGTCAAGAAGTGTCACAAAGCTAAAGCCGCTTTTGTCGCTCCATCTCATCAATACCCACTCGGGGCGACCATGAGCGCTTCACGCCGCCTTCAACTTCTAGACTGGGCACAAAGTTCAGGGTCCTGGGTCATCGAGGACGATTACGACAGCGAGTATCGGTATGGCAACATGCCGATCGCTTCTCTGCAAGGCCTCGACCACAACTCCCGCGTCATCTATATCGGAACCTTCAGCAAGACTTTGTTCCCTTCTTTACGACTCGGCTATATCGTTATCCCACAGGATCTGGTCGATCGTTTTGCGGCCGTACGGTATGCCATGGATATATCACCGCCACACTTTTTCCAGGCAGTACTCACGGACTTCATGAATGAAGGCCATTTCGCGCGCCACATTCGCCGCATGCGCCAGCTTTACTCACTTCGCCGGAGTGCGCTTGTCGATGAACTCCAAAGAGAACTCGGTTCTGCGCTGGAAATACATGGATCGGAAGCTGGAATGCATCTCGCCATCATCTTGCCGAAAGGATTCCGCGATCAGGAAGTAGCGACGCGCGCGGCACGTGAGAAACTTTGGCTTTGGCCGCTTTCCCCGGCGTACTTGGGCGAGACTCCTCACCACGGATTTATTTTGGGATTTGGGAATACAAGGGTGGAGGAAATGCCCAAGGCCGTCCGCCACCTAAAGAGCTTGCTCTTCGGTGAAAAGCGCTTCGGTGCCAAAACAACTGGTCATAAGGGATTCTCCTGATGTGGTCATTTTCGTAAGCCCGATGATAGACGAATATGGATGCTAGGATAAAGACGCTCAGGCGCTCGGAGTCGCGCGTTCACATGCTCTCAGCCGCGTTGCCAAAGGAAGGCCGAGTTTCGTGAACGAATTCCGCACCAAGCCCCCACGACCCGGCTCCGAGCCGCTAGCTCGAGAAGACTATATATGGGTTTCTCAAACCGTAAGACAACTCTGATCGCTCGACCCGGGCAGGCCTTCATACCTCATCCGTTGGGAGTTCGCCCATTCCGGGTTCGCAGAGAGTCGCTTGGTATCTGTTTGATCCTTGCTTTTCTTTTGGCAACAAGCGCAGCCCGCCCTGGAACGCACTTCGCTACAGCTGATAACGCATCCACCACTCCCGTTCTCGTGGAGTTGTTCACATCGGAAGGCTGTTCCAGTTGCCCTCCGGCGGACGCACTATTGGAAAAAATGGACGCCTTGCAACCCGTTCCCGGGACGCAACTGATTGTCCTCAGCGAGCACGTGGACTACTGGAACCACGATGGGTGGACGGATCCATTCTCCTCCGCTTCGATCACGGACCGGCAGAGCGCGTATGTCCACGCTCTTGGACTGAAAACCCCGTTCACTCCGCAATTCATCGTGGATGGAAGCGAGGAGTTACGGGCCCATAACAACGGGGAAGTCGTGCAAATTCTTCAAAAGGCCGCCTCCGCTCCGAAAGTTTCTATGCGGCTTGCCTCTGTGAGCGTAGAGCCTGGGAATCCCGTCATCGTTCAAGGGCGCGTCGAATCTGACGTCAGCTCCGAAAAACACAAGGCCGATGTGTATGTCGCAATCGCCCTCGACCATGCGGAATCTCAGGTCTCGCGCGGAGAAAACAATGGGCGTCATCTTGTCCATGTCGCGGTTCTGACTGAATTTACAAAAGTGGGCAAGCTGGAGGCGGGGAAGAGCTTTGGCCAGGATTTTCGCGTCAAGCTCAAGCTCCCCCGTCCTGCTCCGACGAATCTTCGGATTGTGGCGTTTGCTCAAGAGTCCGGCCCCGGCAAAGTGCTCGGTGTGGTGTTGAAGACCGTCGGAATTAACAGCGACGCCCTTTAGGGCGTCATCTTCTCTTGCATGTGTAGGTGCCGCGCTTCAGCGCGTGCCATTTTCTTCTGCCCACCCCCGTCACTTCACCGCCTCAATCGTCTGTACCTGCACGCTTGTCTTCCCCTCATCAAACTTCCCGCTCACGCGCACATGCGCCGCCAGAAAATTCTTGACCGCGTCTGGATTCTCGACGATCCACACCGTTTTCGTGTCGTCCGCCACAAACACAGCTCGCTGCGGCTTCCACTCCGGATGTCCCACCGCGGCGCCGCCTCTCCAGCATTTCTGCACGCAATCCGCTCTGCCCGGCTTCGTGTGCTCCGCCCCGCAAGCCTCGTCACTAATCCAACCCGTCCCTGACTTGGCCTCCGCCTTAGGTCCATCCGCCTGTTCGGCCCAACCCATGCTCGCCAAAAGCATCCCGCAAACCAAAACGCCACCGAACCTAAGCCAAGTCATTTTTCTCATGTCGTCTCTCCGCCGTAGTACATCACTCAGTCTCTCAAGTCGCCCCAGTGTACTTCTTCATCCACTCGGAAGACACCATCAGAACGCACCTCTGGAATCTCGAAGCGTGCTACAAGATTCCGAGCACCGTAGGCGCGCTACACTCCACGACCTCCCCGCTCCAGTTGACGTTCCGCGCAATTCTAAGCAACATCTTCTCCGCAGAATTCAGCCGCCATCCTTCCAGCTCAGGGAGCCATCATGTCTCAATTTCCCAGCTTCGATCTCTCCGGCCAAGTCTCCCTCGTCACCGGAGCTGCCCGCGGACTTGGCCGCGCCATCTCTCTCGCCTTGGCCAACGCCGGCTCCGACATCGCCCTCGGCTTACGCGACGTGAGCGGCGCGTCCGATCTCGTCCGCGAAATTCAATCCATGGGCCGCAAAGCTTTGCCTCTTCAAATGGACGTCACCGATCTCGCTCAAATCTCTTCCGCCATTCAAAAAGCTGCTGATCATTTCGGAAAGCTGGGCATTCTCGTCAACAACGCCGGCAACGGCGTCAGTGGCCTCGCTCTCGACGTCAACGAACACGACTTCGATCTCACTCTCGCCCTGAATTTGAAGTCCACTTTCTTCGCCAGCCAGGCCGCCGCAAAACTCATGATGCGCCGAAAGGGTGGACGCATCATCAATATGAGTTCGCAAGCCGCGTTCGCCGCGTTGCCCACCGAATCCATCTACTGCGCCAGCAAAGCCGCGGTTTCGCACCTCACAAAATGTCTCGCCGTCGAGTGGGGCCCGCACAACATCACAGTGAACGCCGTCGCTCCCACGTTCATCACTACTCCGGGCACCGACGAAGCGCTCTCCGACCCCGCGTTTCGCGCCGACGTTATCGAGCGCATCGCCGCCCTCCACCGCATCGGTGAACCCGTGGAAGTTGCCGGCGCTGTCGTCTTCCTCGCCTCCCCCGCCGCCTCTCTAATCACCGGCCACACCATCCTAATCGACGGTGGCTGGACCGCCCGTTAAATAGTCATCTCCTCCTGGTTCTCCGCTCGTAGCGACGCCCTTCGGGGCGTCACCCGTCATGTGTAGGCGCCGCCCTTCAGCGCAGCCAGTCCGGTTTCGACGCCGTCATTCCGATCTGTAGGGTCATCCTTGCGAGGATGACCGCTCTTGCCGTTCTCCTACCATTTACCCGCCTGCCTACGCTGTCCTCTTCTGTAGTTGCTGCTTTTGCATCGACAGACGAACCAGACCCCACACGCTCGCCGCCGCCAGCACCAAAAGCGCAATTCCCAAGAGCGGCCTGTAGGTCAGCCACGCCAGCGAGATAGTA